>ENA-OQAS01001093-OQAS01001093.1-human-gut-metagenome-genome-assembly--contig:-NODE-1093-length-13159-cov-1.700737_pt1 | contig 13159 bp, 24 predicted proteins | sample MGYA00242733_ERZ504523 | MGnify/ENA primary metagenome ERZ504523 (study PRJEB26092, sample SAMD00036239) | human gut metagenome | host: Homo sapiens | study: EMG produced TPA metagenomics assembly of... | reverse complement strand
TATTCAATAATTACAAGGTCAGTACCTTCGAGTACGGATTCTCCTTTACTAACATTAATAGCGGTAATTTTACCGTCTTTGTCGGCATTGATATTGTTCTCCATTTTCATGGCCTCCAGGATAATGATAACCTGGCCTTTCTTCACGGTATCGCCCACATTGACTTTGATGTCAAGGATAACACCTGGCAGCGGAGATTTTACACCTGACTTGCCTGTTGAAGCAGCAGCCGGTTTTACAACTGGAGCAGTCGGGGCAGCTGGGGCTGCACTAACAGGGCGTACTACCGGTTTGACTGCAACTTCGGAGCTTTTTCCATTTCTACTTTGTAGGGAGTACCGTTCACTTCTACGTGAGCGATGTTGTCTTCAATATCTCCAATAGTAACTTTATATGCGTTACCGTTGATTTTGTATTTATATTCTTTCATCGTTTTATCTTTATTAAAGGTGACTTTACTTCTCTGAGGGGTTTCACGCAACGTGTAAATCTTTGAACTCCAAGGTGAATAGCTGCGTTTTACGCGGGTAATGGTGAGTACGGTGTCTTCCACATCGTGTACATCACTCTGCATTTCGTGCAATGCCAGGGAAATGGCTGCGAATACTTCACCCGGTGCTTCTCCCAGTTGTTTTTCTTTAGCCTCTTTTTTATCGGTAATGCCCTTAGCGCGCATTGCGTTACGTTTGCTGAGGTTTACAGAAATCTTGCCTATAATCTTGAAAGAGATATAAAGAAGGAGTAATCCGGAAAATACTACACTCATGGCGGAAATAGCATACCGATACCTATACTGTCATGCTCTTCAAACTTCTCCATTTTAGCATTGCTGTCAATGGTTTTGTTATTGGTGCTTGGAGTTACATACTTATCGGACGCATCTCCTTTTACTTCCCATTCCGGAGTGGCATCACTGACACGTGCATAAGATTGGTTGGCTTGTAATGTTCCGGCGGGTACCACAATCTGGTCCAGTAATTTCTTGCCGGAATCGTATAAGCCGATCCAATTGGCGTTCTGGCTGTCTAACTTAAAGTTGGTATGGAAAGTACCGCGATTAGGTTCTCCGTCTGCCCAAAACAGCGCGTGCTGACGAGGTTTTACCAAAGTCAGGACATCACCTTTCGGGATGAAATAGGTAGCGGTGTCACCCGGTTGGCTGCTGAATTTCAGATAGCAACCTGCAAGGTCGGCGCTGCCATATGATTTGTTGAATATCTCAATCCATGCGCTGTGAACACCGTAATCATCCTGAAAGTTGCTTTCGTTGGTGATAAGCACTTCATTCAGCAACAGTTTAGAGTTTGACTCCTTTTCTCCACAAGAAGAACAGAACCCCAGCACCAGCATCAATGAAAGGAATATTCCGATTTTTGTTTTATTCATAAATTTGAGTTTTTATTTTTTAATTCTCAACTGTTAATTCTCAATTCTTAAAGAGGAATATTACCATGTTTCTTGGCCGGGTTGGTCAATTTCTTGGTTTGCAGTTGTTGCAGGGCGCGGATAATGCGGAAACGCGTGTTGCGCGGTTCGATAACATCATCGATATAGCCATACTTGGCTGCATTGTAAGGATTGGCAAACAGTTTGGTATATTCAGCTTCTTTTTCAGCCAGGAACTGAGCCGGATTTTCTTGCTCTTTAGCCTCGCGTGCATACAGAACTTCTACCGCACCTGCACCACCCATAACTGCGATTTCAGCAGTAGGCCATGCATAGTTCATGTCACCACGAAGTTGCTTACAGCTCATTACGATGTGCGAACCGCCATAGGATTTGCGTAGGGTGATAGTAACTTTAGGTACGGTAGCTTCACCGTAGGCATACAGCAATTTGGCACCGTGCAGGATAACACCGTTGTACTCCTGACCGGTTCCGGGAAGGAAGCCCGGTACATCTACCAAAGATACGATAGGAATATTGAAAGCATCGCAGAAACGGACGAAACGTGCGCCCTTACGAGAAGCGTTGCTATCAAGTACACCTGCCAGATATTTGGGCTGGTTGGCTACAATGCCGACTGATTGTCCGTTGAAACGGGCAAAACCGATAATGATATTCTTGGAATAGTCTTTCTGAATTTCAAGGAACTCTCCGTTGTCAACGATAGCACCGATAACTTCGTACATATCGTAAGGCTTGTTCGGATTGTCAGGGATAATATCGTTCAGAGAATCTTCCAGACGGTCGATGGGATCTGTACAATCTGTGTAAGGAGCTTCTTCCAAATTATTTTGAGGAATGTAGCTCAGTAGCTTGCGGATAAGTGCAAGACCTTCCTCTTCGGTCTTTGCAGTGAAGTGAGTTACACCGGATTGGTAGAGTGTACGCTTGCACCACCCAAATTTTCCTGGCTGACATCTTCTCCGGTTACGGTCTTTACCACTTTCGGACCAGTAAGGAACATGTAGGACGTTCCTTCCATCATTAGTGTAAGTCAGTCAGGGCAGGAGAATAAACCGCACCACCGGCACAAGGACCGAAGATACCGGAAATTTGGGGAATAACGCCGGAAGCAAGAATATTGCGTTGGAAAATCTCGGCATATCCGGCTAAAGCATTGATACCTTCTTGAATACGTGCACCACCCGAGTCATTGATACCGATACAGGGAGCACCCATCTTCATTGCTTGATCCATGATTTTGCAAATCTTCAAAGACATGGTTTCCGACAATGAACCGGCAGAAACAGTGAAATCCTGTGCGAAAATGTAGACCAGGCGACCGTCGATGGTACCGCAACCGGTAACCACACCGTCGCCGGGGTAGTGTTTCTTTTCCATACCGAAATTCGTACATCTGTGCTCAACAAACATGTCCATTCTTCGAAACTTCCTTCATCGAGTAACATTGCTATACGCTCGCGAGCTGTATATTTCCCTTCTCATGTTGCTTTGCAATCGCTTTTTCACCACCACCAAGACGCGCAGCCGTACGGCGGTCAATAAGCTCTTTAATTTTCTCAAGTTGATTACTCATATTCTTTTATTTATGATTTTATGATTTCAGATTTATGTTTTCGGATTTATGATTTCAAACCATAAAATCTTTATTCTCCTTTTTCGCAAAAGTTCCGTCAATACGCCGAGTGTGGATTTCGGATGCAGGAATGCGATGTTCAAGCCTTCCGCACCTTTACGGGGAGCTTTGTCAATCAGGCGGATACCTTTTCCTTCAACTTCTGCGAGAGCGTTTGCCACTCCGTCTTCCACAGCAAATGCCAAATGGTGCATACCGCCGTTACCGTTGTTCTTTTCGATGAATTTGGCAATGGTGCTTTCGGGAGAAGTGGGTTCGAGCAACTCAATTTTCACGTCACCTACTTTCAAGAAAGCGGTTCTTACCTTTTGATCTTCTACGGTTTCAATGTTGTAGCTATTTTAAACCTAATACATTTTCGTAGTACGGAAGGGCTTCTTCAATGCTTTTTACAGCAATGCCTAAATGTTCAATGTGCGAAATTTTCATAACAGTTTTTATTAATGTTGGTATTCAATTCCAAATTTTTAAAATCAGCAGTACAAAGAAAGATATTTCTACTTGAATAAAGAAATTTTTCGCCAATTAATTATAAAGGTATTTCTTCTTAAAATGATTTTATAATTGAGACAACTGGTCGTTATTTTATCTATTGATGGTACTCGTTTTTTGTTATAAAAGAGATTCAAAAGCTTTTTTTGTTATATCTTTGTCAGTAGAATTTCAATCGGACAAATATTATGTCACATTTAGCTCCCTTGATCGCCGATTTGGCATTGATACTGATTTGCGCCGGAATAATGACGCTATTATTTAAAAAACTGAAACAACCGTTAGTCTTGGGGTATGTCGTTGCAGGCTTCTTGGCCAGTCCTCACATGGCTTATACCCCTTCGGTGATGGATACGGCAAACATACAGACTTGGGCGGACATCGGCGTTATTTTCTTGCTGTTTGCTTTGGGCTGGAGTTTAGCTTTAAGAAAATAGTCAAGGTGGGGGGAGCCGCTATAATCGCTGCTTGTACAATTATATTCTGTATGATATTGTTGGGCGTGGCAGTTGGCACGGCTTTCGGATGGAAACGGATGGACTGCATTTTCTTGGGCGGTATGATAGCCATGTCTTCCACTACTATTATCTATAAGGCATTTGATGATTTGGGCATGCGCAAGAAAAAGTTTACCGGGCTGGTGCTCAGTGTGTTGATTTTGGAAGATATTCTTGCCATTGTCCTGATGGTTATGCTGTCTACCATGCAGTCAGTCATAATTTTGAAGGGACGGAAATGCTGGGCAGTATAGCAAAACTGTTATTCTTTCTTATATTGTGGTTTGTGGTCGGCATCTATTTGATTCCTGTTCTGTTGAAAAAAATGTCGGAAGCTGATGAGTGAGGAGACTTTGCTGATTGTATCGCTCGGGCTTTGTTTCGGTATGGTTGTGCTTGCTGCCCATACGGGATTTTCAGCAGCGTTCGGCGCTTTTATCATGGGGTCTATTCTGGCTGAAACGGTAGAGGCGGAAAGTATTGAACGTCTGGTTAAGCCGGTAAAAGATTTATTCGGTGCCATATTCTTTGTATCTGTAGGTATGATGGTAGACCCTTTGATGATAGTAGAATATGCGGGTCCTATTGTTGTCATCACATTGGCGGTTATTGTCGGGCAATCGTTGTTCGGCACATTGGGAGTATTGCTTGCAGGGCAGCCGCTTAAGACGGCTATGCAATGCGGATTCAGTTTGACGCAGATTGGAGAATTTGCTTTTATCATCGCTTCTTTGGGAGTGTCTTTGCATGTAACAAGTCATTTTCTGTATCCTATAGTGGTGGCTGTATCTGTCATTACTACCTTTCTTACCCCTTATATGATTCGTTTTGCAGAGCCGGCTTCCAATTTTGTCGATACGCATTTGCCGGAACGGTGGCAGAAATTTTTGCTGCATTATGCTTCCGGTTCGCAGACTGTGAATCATGAGAGTTTATGGAAGAAACTGATATTTGCTTTGTTGCGTATTACGGTGGTTTATTCCATTGTAAGTGTGGCGGTGATTGCTATCGCATTCCGCTTCCTTGTACCGTTTTTCAAGGGAAACTTGCCTGGGATTTGGGGCTCTTTATTGTCTGCTTTGGTCATTGTTCTGTTTATTTCTCCTTTTCTGCGAGCCATCATGATTAAGAAAAACCATTCGGTAGAATTCGTAACATTGTGGCGCGACAGTCGGGGAAATCGCGCTCCATTGGTAGCTACTATTGTGCTGCGAATTCTGTTGGCAGTTTCTTTTGTGATGTTTGTAATAGCCGGACTGTTTAAACTGTCGGTTGGTCTTGTCTTTGGAGTTGCGGTACTGCTGGTTATAGTGATGATACTTCCAGACAGTTGAAGCGGCAGTCTATAATGATTGAACGTACTTTTTTTCAGAATTTGCGGTCGCGGGATATGCGTGCGGAATATTTGGGCGAGAAGAAGCCTGAATATGCAGGCCGTCTGCTTTCGCGTGATTTGCATTTGACGGATTATGAGATTCCCGGGGAATCGGCTTGGGCAGGCAAGACGCTGGCGGAGTTGAATTTTGGCAAGCGTTATGGGGTGCATGTCGTTTCTATTCTTCGTGGACGCAGGCGGATAAATATTCCCGGTGCTTCTGTGCGTCTCTTTCCTTTAGATAAGATACAGGTTATTGCTACTGATGAAGAATTGAATGTGTTTGGTGAGGAAATGAATAAGCTTTCAACGATAGCTGCGGACGCCGTGGAAAAAGTGAGATGATACTGCGTCAGTTGCGTATCGATGCAAATTCTCCGTTCTTGGGTAAAACATTGAAAGATGCAGGCATACGCGAGAAATACCACTGCCTGATTGTTGGAGTGGAGCGAGGAGGGGAAACTTGCATGCTCCTGACGTGCACGAGCCTTTTGTCGAGGAGGATGTAGTATGGATTGTCGGTGAGAATGTCGATGTGTACAAATTGGTCGGTGAAAATGATGAGAATGTCGACCTGTGATATTGGAATAACGGTTATCTTTGCTTTACGAACATAAACTTTAAAAAAGAAATATCATGAAAAGTGATCCGAAAGACTGTCTGTACTGTCAGAATAATGAAACGTTGCATAATCTGATGATTGAGATTGCGCAGCTTAGTGTGTCACGTGTCTCCTTTTTAAGGAACAAACTTATCGCGGGCGCTGCCTTGTGGCTTACAAAGAGCATGTCAATGACTTGAATGAACTAACGGATGAGGAACGCAATGCTTTCATGGCTGATGTTGCCCGTGTGACTCGTGCCATGCAAAAAGCTTTTAATCCGGAAAAGATTAATTATGGTGCGTATTCAGACAAATTATCTCATCTTCATTTTCATTTGGCGCCGAAATATGTAGATGGTCCCGATTATGGTGGTACTTTCCAGATGAATCCGGGAAAGGTGTATCTGACGGATGTCGAATATCAGGAATTGGTTGAAGCGGTGAGAAGCAAACTTTGAAAGAGAATGAAGTATAAGTATAAATTGGCAATGAGCATGATTTATGAATGACAAATGGTTATGTAATATCATATCATAGCATTTATACCTTATACTTCGTATTTTATATTTTATTTAAAATTTTGTCCATTACCCAGTTTGTCAGTGTTGCGCTTTCGCCATCGCAGTTACAGATTGATTTGCCAAGTAAATGGTCTACAACAGCTTGAATAAGCGGTTGCTGGACGTAAATGGGGTTTTCTACAGGGATTTCTTCCCTTCCTCGTTCGGTGTGTAAGGCTATGGGATCATAGGTAAATACAGAAAAGCATATCATACCTTTGTCTCCGATGATTTCGATACGGTCTTCACGTGCAGACTCATGTGCAACGAAACACCACGAGCCGCTGCCTACCAGACCGCTGTCAAATTGGAAACAGGCACTGAGGGTATCCTCTGCAGAATATAGTCCGCCACGGTTGCTCTTGTATCCGTTGGTTCAAGAATATATCCGAACATATCTTGCAGTATGTCTATCTGGTGTGGAGCCAAATCATAAAAATAACCGCCACCGGCGATATCGGGCTGTACACGCAGGGTAGGTTTTCCTTGTTATAGTCCAGATCGCGAGGTGGTGGGCAAAGCGAATTTGTATATTGATGACATTTCCGATGGCCCTTCTTCCACCAATGACTTTACTTTCAGGAAATAAGGAAGATAACGGCGGTAATAGGCTACAAAACAAGGTATGCCGGTCTCTTGGGAAATACGGTTGATGCGGCAACACTCTTCATAAGTCACTGCCATCGGCTTTTCTATGTATACCGGTTTGCCGGCTTTCATGGACATAATGGCATATGTGGCATGGGAAGAGGGTGGGGTGGCAATATATACGGCATTTACGTCTTCATCATTAATCAGTTCCTGTGCATCATTGTACCATTGGCAATGCCTCTTTCTTTGGCATAAGCTTTGGCTTTGGAGATATCCCGACTCATCACAGCTACCACTTCGGAGTGTTCAATTTTTTTGAAATGCAGGTCCACTTTTGTATTTGGTCACTTCTCCGCAGCCGATAAATCCCCATTTTATTATTTTCTCACTCATACTTGTATATTATTCTTCAAAGTCGAAATCAAAATCAAAGTCATCCACGAATTCAGGCGCAGTGAAGTCTTCCAGTTCACGGCGATCCTTTTTGGTGGGGCGGCCCGTTCCCTTAGCGCGGTTGATAAATCCGCTGATTTTGCTCATTTCCAACAATTCATATTGCTCCGGGGCGGTTATGTTCTCCATCATTTCGGGAACAAGCTTGGCGCCTACACGCTTTTCAATAGTCTGTAGTACTTTGAAAGAATAGGTAACCGGCGGTTTGCGTACTTGTATTACATCTCCCGGCTTCACCATTCGAGCTGCCTTTGCAAGTGCACCATTGATACTGATACGTCCTTTTTTGCAGGCTTCGGCTGCAATTGTACGTGTCTTGAATATGCGTACAGCCCACATCCATTTGTCTATTCTTGCTTCACTCATTTCTTGTTGACTGATTCATTGTAATGTCTATGCCGGCGAGACAGAAACTTTTAATGATTTCGCCGGCTGTTTTCAGGCGTTCATCCATTGTTTTCCAGTCTTCGTCCGTAAAGTGTCCCAAAACGAAATCCACTTGTCCGCCGCGGGGAAATCATTACCGATACCAAAACGCAGGCGGGCATAGTTTTGGGTACCTAATGTGGCTGCAATATGTTTCAGTCCGTTATGTCCCGCATCGCTTCCTTTCCCTTTCAGCGCAGGGTGCCGAAAGGTAGTGCCAAATCATCTACTACAATCAGTACGTTTTCCAACGGAATGTTCTCTTTTTGCATCCAATAGCGTACGGCATTTCCACTCAGATTCATGAAAGTAGACGGTTTCAGCAATATCAGTTGGCGTCCTTGACCGACATGGTAGCTGTAAAACCATAGCGTCCGTCATTAAAGGTTATTCCGGCTGCTTGAGCTAAAGCATCTACTACCATGAACCTATATTATGGCGGGTTTCGTGATATTCGGGACCGATATTGCCTAAACCGGCAATTAGATATTTCATTTTTATATACTTGGCTTTAATGATAATTCAGATAAAAAGAGAGGAACGCGGATTATCGCAGTTGTCCGCGGATATGAAATCTGCGTCGTCTGCGTTAATCCGCGTTCCGGAATATCTCGTTTGCTTACTAAGAAAGCGCCGATTAGTTGTTTGCAGCAGCTGCAGCAGCACCTCTTGCGGCACGAGTCAGCTTAACAGCACATACAACGGCTTCTTTAGCATTCAACAGTTCCAAACCTTCGTAGCTTAATTCACCTACTTTTACCGTTTTGCCCAATCCCAAATGAGATACATTGACAATCAGTTTTTCAGGAATAGCGTTGTACAAAGCTTTAACTTCAGTTTACGCATCTGCAGAGTCAGCTTACCACCGGCTTTCACACCTTCTGCCAGACCTTCCATTTGTACGGGAACTTCCATTACGATAGGTTTAGTTTCATCAATCTGATAGAAGTCAACGTGCAGGATAGTATCTTTTACCGGGTGGAATTGAATATCTTTCAAGATAGCATTTACTTTCTTGCCATCGATAATCAGGTCAACCACGTAGATGTGCGGAGTATAAACCAAATTGCGCAGACCTTCTGCCGGTACAGTGAAATGAACATTTTCACCTGCTCCGTAGAGTACGCAAGGTACACCGTTGTCTTTACGAATAGCTTTCAAAGCTCTTGCTTGTTCCGAAGAACGCTCTGCAATAGTTCTTGCAGTTCCTTTTACTTCAATTGATTTCATTTTAATTTCTTTTTGTGTTACTCTAAATTAAGTAGATTATTGCTTAATTCACCATCACACGATGTGGTTCACCACACGATGTTGCAAAAAAGCGGTGCAAAAATACCGCTTCTTTTTGAATTATCAAAAGGTTTTCCTTTAAAAATCAATATCTATTTTAATTTCTCCGTCAAGCGGAGAATCTTTTATCTTTCTGTTCTTCTGCCGGCTGCACATTATCAGGTTGTTCTTCATTGTCGTTGCGGCGCATAAAACATCCTTGCTGTTCCTGAATGAAGCTAATAGCCTGTTGCAGGCCATTCATGAATTTCAAAATCTTCTTTGTACAAAAGATTTTATGTTTTTCAAAACTAACCTGTGATTCATCTCCTTCACCCGTTACTATCTTCTTGCTTTCAGTGATAGCAAGGAACATTTCGTCCTTTCTGTTTTTCTTAACGTCTAAATAATAGATGCGCTTGCCTGCTTTAATGGATTGGGAGAATACTATTTCTTTGTCGCTCACGTCCAGTCCGCTTTTCTTTTTAAAGTCTTCCATATTATAGCTATCTTGTTGTAATCGGGTTCAAAATTGACGATTTTTTTTAAACTGTCAAAAGAAAAAGCCCGGATAATGATTATCTGCATTAAAAAATGTGATTTATTTATGTAACTCATTAAAAATATCTACTTTTGCACCTCGTTAAAACACCAGTATTTACTTTAGTTATGATAAACAGAGTTCTTATTCGTCTTAAGATTATACAGATTGTATATGCTTATTATCAGAATGGCAGTAAAATTTAGATGCTGCGGAGAAAGAGTTGTTCTTTAGTCTCTCCAAGGCATATGACCTTTACAATTATCTGCTTATGTTGATGATAGCCTTGACGAACTACGCACAAAAGCGCATTGATGCGGCAAAAGCAAAGTTGGCTCCCACAGCCGAAGAGTTGTATCCGAACATGAAGTTTGTAGAAAACAAATTCATTTCCCAACTGGAAGTGAACAGGCAGTTGATGGACTTTATCTCCAACCAGAAACGTACGTGGGAGAATGATGAAGATTTTGTTAAAGGATTATTTGAAAAGATTGTAGCGTCTGATATATATAAGGAATATATGGCTTCTTCCGAAAACTCTTACGAGGCAGATCGTGAATTATGGAGAAAGCTTTATAAGACATTCATTTTCAATAATGAGGAACTTGATATATTGCTCGAAGATCAAAGCCTTTATTGGAATGACGACAAGGAAATTGTGGATACAATTCGTTCTGAAAACAATCAAACGCTTTGATGAGAAGAATGGCGCGAATCAGCGTTATTGCCTGAGTTTAAGGATGATGAAGATCAGGAGTTTGCCCGCCGTTTGTTCCGCCGTGCTATTCTGAACTGCGATTACTACCGTCATCTTATCAGCGAAAACACACGTAACTGGGATTTGGACCGTGTAGCTTTTATGGATGTAGTTATCATGCAGTGTGCATTGGCCGAAATATTGAGTTTTCCGAACATTCCCGTCAGCGTTTCGTTGAATGAGTATGTAGATATAGCCAAAGTGTACAGTACAGCCAAGAGTGGCAGTTTTGTCAATGGCACTTTGGATGGAATAGTTAAGGAATTGAAAAAAGAAGGGAAGTTGTCGAAAAACTGATACCTTTGTTGAATAATAAAAATTAAAACGGAATATTTATGAATTTGATGACAGTATTTTTCCTGCAAGCTCCTGCTGCAGGCCCGGACGGAAGCATGATGTGGATTATGTTGATAGCTATGTTCGCTATTATGTATTTCTTTATGATTCGCCCGCAAAATAAGAAGCAAAAAGAAATTGCGAATTTCCGCAAATCTCTTCAAGTGAACCAAAAGGTGATTACTGCCGGTGGCATTCATGTATTATCAAGGAAATTAACGATAATGATGTGGTTCTTGAAATTGCTTCCAACGTTAAAATCCATATTGATAAGAATTCCATTTTTGCCGCTGCTGCTGATGCAAACAGTAGTCAGGCTTCTAAATAAGCAGATGTGAGCCTATGTTTGATCGTAGGAACATAAGACGTATTTATTTGAATATAACCGGAAAAACAAAGGACTTTCTGCTCAGTGATAAGAGCAGAGAGTTCTTTGTTTTTTATTTTTCTTCTTTATAGCCGGTGGTTTCTGGTTGTTGCAGACACTGAACAACGATTATGAAGCGGAATTTCTATTCCGGTTCGTTTGCGTGGAGTGCCTAATAATACGATGATTACTTCAGAGCCGGTTTCCGAACTGCATATAAAGGTAAAGGATAAAGGTACTGTTTTGCTTAATTATATGTTGGGAAAGAGCTTCTATCCGGTTTCGCTCGATTTTTCCGATTATAAAGCTGTTGATAATCATGTACGTATTTATGCTTCTCAGTTTGAGAAAAAAGTGCTGAGTCAGTTGAATGTTTCCACCCGCTTGCTTTCTATGAAGCCAGATACCTTGGAATACATTTATGCAACGGGAATGTCCAAATTGGTGCCTGTCAGATTATCGGGGACAGTGGGTGCCGGCCGTCAATATTATTTGTCGGATACGATTTTTAAACCGGACTCGGTTTTGGCTTATGCACCGGAAGGGGTATTGGATACGATAACCGCTGCTTATACCCAGCCTGTCAAACAGGAGAATGTCTCCGATACATTGCGGCAACAGGTGTCTTTGCTTGCGCGACGAGGTGTGAAGTTTGTTCCTGCCTCTATCGAGATGATACTTCCTGTGGACATTTATACGGAAAAGACGGTGGAAGTGCCGTTGCACGGCGTAAACTTTCCGGCTGATAAAGTTATTGCGTGCTTTTCCTTCTAAGGTTCAAGTAACTTTCCAGGTAGGGCTTAGCCGTTTCCGTGAGATAACTGCAGATGATTTTCATATCAATGTTTCTTATGAGGAACTGCTGCGTTTGGGGGCGGACAAGTATACGGTAAAATTGCGGAATATTCCCGACGGGGTGAAACAAGTGCGTTTTAATCCGGAGCAGGTCGATTTTCTTATAGAACAAATATCTCCTTCATTATGACTGTCAAGATAGGTATAACCGGTGGTATCGGCAGTGGAAAAAGTGTTGTGTCCCGACTGTTGGAGGTGATGGGAATCCCGGTCTATATTTCTGATGGGGAAACCAAACAGCTTATGATGACAGACTCTTGTATTCGCAGTGAGTTGACTGCCTTGTTGGGTGAGGAGGTGTATGCCGGTGGAGTATTGAATAAGTCTCTGCTTGCGTCTTATCTTTTCGGTAGTCCCGGGCATGCCGGGCAGATAAATGGCATTGTTCATCCGCGTGTAAAAGAGGATTTCAGGCAGTGGGTTTGTCAGCGTGCGGCATGCCGGATGGCAGGAATCGAGTCTGCTATTCTGATAGAGGCTGGATTTGCAGATGAGGTTGATGTAGTTGTTATGGTTTACGCTCCCGAGGAGATACGGGTGCAGCGTGCCATGAAGCGGGATGCTTCCTCACGTGAACTGATAGAAAAGCGCATTCGTAGTCAGATGGGCGATGAAGAAAAACGGAAACTGGCAGATTTTGTGATAGTGAATGATGGCGAAACACCGTTAATTCCGCAGGTTTTGGGCTTAATCACTTTTCTGTCTCAAAATAATACCTATCTTTGCCCACCGAAAAAATGAACTACTAATTACAAAAACTGAATATATTATGTTGAAGACTATTTTGTCTATTTCCGGTAAGCCGGGATTGTATAAACTCATCTCTCAGGGAAAGAATATGTTGATTGTGGAGTCACTTGTTGACAAGAAACGTTTCCTGCTTATGGTAATGAAAAGATTATCTCTTAGGAGATATTGCCATGTATACAGATACAGAAGAAGTACCTTGAAAGATGTACTTCTACTCAATGAAGAAAAAGGAAACGGTGCAGCC
>ENA-OQAS01001092-OQAS01001092.1-human-gut-metagenome-genome-assembly--contig:-NODE-1092-length-13170-cov-2.550870_pt1 | contig 13170 bp, 18 predicted proteins | sample MGYA00242733_ERZ504523 | MGnify/ENA primary metagenome ERZ504523 (study PRJEB26092, sample SAMD00036239) | human gut metagenome | host: Homo sapiens | study: EMG produced TPA metagenomics assembly of... | reverse complement strand
TTTGTTAAAAAGGCATACTTTCCCTGTAGCTGTCAAAACAGGGGAAGTTTTTTCACAGCCCCATACTTGCATTTACAGTAACAAATCCGTACCGGATTACTACTTTGCTTTCTTCTTACGAACAATACCTAAACCTTGTCTTTACTATTCTGTCTTCTAAAGAATGAAATGTTATTATGCAAAGTCTTCCTTCTGGCTTAAGCCTGTCAATCATCATATCTATGGAATTCTCTAGCACTTCCAATTCTTTATTAAGTTCAATTCTTATAGCCTGATAAGTTCTCTTAGATGGATGTCCACCTGTCGCCCTTACCTTCATAGGTATAGCTGCCTTTATAATATCGTTAAGCTCAAATGTTGTCTCAATTGGCTTTTCCTGTCTTGCAGCCACTATATGCTTAGCTATATTCTTAGCAAACCTGTCCTCACCATAATCTCTTATTATTCTGTAAAGATCAAATTCGCTGTATTCATTAACAATATCTTTAGCTGTAATCTCCTGTCTTTGATCCATTCTCATATCAAGTGCTGTGTCCACATTATATGTAAACCCTCTGTCAGCCGCATCTAACTGATATGATGAAACACCCAGATCCAGCATAATTCCATCAACTTTATCTATTCCTAACTCATCAAGGACTTTGTCCATATTACAGTAATTATTTCTTACGATTGTAACCCTGTCCATATATGGTTCTAATCTCTTACTTGCTGCCTTTATGGCATCTTCGTCCTGATCTATTCCTATCAATCTTCCACCCTCGGAAAGTCTTCCTGCGATTTCGTATGAATGTCCGCCGCCGCCAAGAGTTCCGTCAACATATATGCCATCGGGTTTAATATTCAATTCATCTACCGTCTCATATAAAAGAACTGACTTATGCTTAAACTCCATACTAATCTCCTTTCCGCCTGCTATATCAGCAATTAATTATATGGTGAATCCCAGACTGTCCATATTCTCTGCGACCTCGTCCATATTGTCATCATAATTGCTTATACTGTCATTCCAGCTTTCTTTACTCCATATCTCTATCCTGCTTCCAACACCTACAAATACTACATCCTTCTGTAACGAAGCAAACTCTCTTAATACAGATGGTATAAGAATTCTTCCCTGCTTGTCTAATTCGACATCTGCTGCTCCTGCAAGAAAGAATCTTGTAAATGTTCTGGCATTCTTATTAGTAAGAGGCAGTGTCTTAAGCTTCTCCTCGAATCTCTGCCACTCTTCATTAGTGTATACAAATAAACAGTTATCAAGTCCCTTAGTGATAATAAAATTATCCCCAAGGCTTTCGCGGAACTTCGCAGGAACGATTATTCTGCCTTTGGCATCTATTGTATGTCCATATTCGCCCATAAACATAGCAATCGTTCCTCCTTTCCCCCACTTGTAACCACTTGCTACCACTTTTCTCCACTTTGAGAACAATTCTATACTGATTTTGTGCAAAATACAAGTGTTTTCCACTAATTTATAAAATTTTTTTAAACTTTTGCACTATATTATGCCCGTAAAATATACAATCATATGTATATACACATAAAAATAGTAATTTTAACACTCACACCATCTGATTGTATGTAATTAGTTGAGCTTTAGGAAAAGATATGTTAAAATACAGGTTGCGTTACTGCGTATATTTACTAAACATAAATCTGCATATGATACACATTTATGTTGGAAATGAGGAGAATATATGAAACTTGGAATAGTTGGTCTTCCTAATGTTGGAAAGAGTACACTTTTTAATTCTTTAACTAAGGCTGGAGCAGAATCAGCCAATTATCCATTCTGTACAATAGACCCTAATGTAGGAATTGTTGCCGTACCAGATGAAAGACTTGATAAGCTTGCAGCACTTTATAATTCAGCAAAGATTACACCTGCCGTTATCGAATTCGTTGATATAGCTGGTCTTGTTAAGGGTGCTTCTAAAGGTGAAGGTCTTGGTAACCAGTTCCTTGCTAATATAAGAGAAGTTGATGCAATCGTTCACGTTGTCAGATGTTTTGAGGACTCTAATATTGTTCACGTTGATGGTTCTGTCAACCCTGTAAGAGATATTGAGACAATCAACCTTGAATTAATCTTTTCTGATATGGAAGTTCTTGAAAGACGTCTTGCTAAGCAGAAGCGTGCTTCCTACAATAATAAGGACATTGCTAAAGAATGTGACCTTATCGAAAGACTTCTTAAGTTCCTTGAGGCTGGTAATCTTGCCAAGAACTTTGAATGTGAAGATGAAGACGAAGAATCATTTATGAGAGAATACAATCTTCTTACAAGCAAACCTGTTATATTTGCTGCAATGTATCAGAAGATGACCTTGCCGATGATGGTGCTAACAATGAATATGTACAGAGTGTACGTGAATATTCTAAAAAGGATAACTGCGAAGTATTCGTTATATGTGCACAGATTGAACAGGAAATCTCAGAACTTGATGATGATGAAAAGAAAATGTTCTTAGAGGACCTTGGAATTAGTTCTTCTGGTCTTGATAAGCTTATCGCTGCAAGCTACAGAATATTAGGTCTTATAAGTTACTTAACTGCTGGTGAGACAGAGACAAGAGCCTGGACAATAACTAACGGAACTAAAGCTCCTGGTGCTGCAGGTAAAATCCACAGCGATTTCGAGAGAGGCTTTATCAAAGCAGAAGTTGTCAACTATAAGGATTTACTTGACTGTGGCTCTTATACTAAAGCCAAGGAAAAAGGTCTTGTACGTATGGAAGGGAAAGACTATGTTGTTAAAGACGGCGATGTAATATTATTCCGTTTCAACGTATAATAATATTAGTACATTAATAATTATATATTTATAATAATATAAGTTCTACAAGTCAGATAATATAGGATTTGTTCCAACTTCTGAACTTCTGACAAAGAATTATATAAAAGATGGTGGCACGAATTAACGTGTCACCATCTTTTTATCTACAGGACATAATTTTAATATGTGCTCATTATCTCCTTAAATCTCTTAACATTAGCTCCTGCATCATTCTTAAACACAGCCGAACCTGCAACTATTACATTAGCTCCAGCTTCAAGCACTGATACGAGATTTTCTATATTAATTCCACCATCTATCTCAATATCTACGTTATCAAGACCTTTTTCTATAAGCTTTGCTTTAATCTGCTTAACCTTTTCTAATGACTCCGGTATGAACTTCTGTCCGCCAAAGCCAGGATGAACGCTCATAACAAGCACCATATCCACCAATGAAAGATAAGGCTCAATAGCCTTTACTGGTGTCTCTGGATTAAGTGTAATAGCTGCTTTGACACCACATTCCCGTATCTTTTCAATTGTGGCAACAACATCTTCGCACGCCTCAACGTGGACAGTTATTATATCCGCACCACATTTTACAAATTCTTCTATATAACGGATTGGTTCTTCGATCATAAGATGAACATCAAATACTCTGCTTGTACAGCTTCTTATTGATTTGATAACAGGCATACCATAGGAAATGCTTGGAACAAACCTGCCGTCCATGACATCAATATGTATATACTCTGCTCCTGCTTCATCAATTGCTTTAATATCTTTCTCAAGATTTTTAAAATCTGCTGATAATATTGAAGGTGATAATATAGTCATTATATTCCTCATTTCTGTGTAATTAATATTATTTAACCTATACAGCCAGCCCTGGCATATAGATAATCAATTATCGCTAATCTATAATTAATATTTCTTCTTGTTCTTTACCTCGTCATATATCTCTACATAACTTGTATAACGTCTTCTGCTTATTAATCCTGCCTCAACCGCTTCCTTAACCCTGCAGTCAGGCTCATTAATATGAACACAGCCATTAAATCTGCACTGCCCTTCATATTCACTGAATTCCTCAAAATAAAATCTTATCTGTTCCTTTTCAAGTTCTGGAATATTAAGAGATGTAAAGCCCGGCGTGTCGCATATATATGTAGCATCGCTCACATTAAATATCTCCGAATGTCTTGTTGTATGCCTTCCTCTTCCAATCCTGCTCACATCACCAGTTGCACTCACTTCCTGCGGAAGTATAAGATTGGTAAGTGACGACTTGCCAACACCCGAGGGTCCAGCTAATATTGTCGTCTTTTTCTCAAGTGTCTTAAGAACTATGTCTATTCCTTTATTATCATAAGTACTTATAAATATGACTTACAGCCACATTTTTCATATATGTCAGAAAGCTCTTCTAATGTGTCATCTTCTGCCAGATCTATTTTGTTAAACACTACAACTGTAGGCACATTCTGATAATCCATCATCATTATAAATCTGTCCAAAAGATTATAATTAGGTTCTGGTGATTTTACAGCAAATATTACCATAGCCTGATCTATATTCGCAGAAGCTGGTCTTATAAGCTCATTCTTTCTTGGAAGTATCTGTATGATATTACCTGTCATCTTATCGTTATCTATTATATCTATAATAACATTATCCCCGACAAGCGGCTTTATCTTTTTATTCCTGAATATTCCTTTTGCCTTACATTCATATATACCACAGGATTCTATATGGACATAATAAAATCCTGCAATTCCCTTTATTATCTTTCCCTGCATAAGACTTCCTATACTCTAATTGCTTGTATTGCCCGTTCCTGTATTAGAACTGCCATTGCCATTGATGTATTGCTTCCACTGCTATTGCCCGATGTGTTAGAACCACTATTATTGCCGTTACTATTGCTATTGCCGTTACTGTTGTTATTGCTGTTACTATTACTGCTGCCTGAACCTGATGCTGTAGTAGAAGTTGTTGAGCTTGTATAGTGGCTTACATATATAGTTATAGTTGTTCCAGACTCTACAGTGTCACCACCAGAGTAAGGTGTCTGTGAAGTAACAGTACCATATGATGCCTTAGATGAAGTCTCATATTTTACTGATACCTTAAGCCCGGCTGCTCGATAGACTGATTGGCAAGGCTTTCTGTCATTCCTATTACATTAGGAACTGTGGCTTTAGTTACCTGCTTTCCACGGCTTACTTCTATTGTAACTGTTGTACCTTCTGTTACTGTTCCAGATGGGCTGTATTTAACAACCTTTCCGGCTTCTACTGTACTGCTGTATACATAATCAACAGAAACGACAAGATTAACATTTTCAATAAGCTCTTTTGCTTCTTCTTCTGTCTTACCCTTTACATTAGGAACTGTGACATTCTTAGTTTCCCTGCCACTGCTTATTGTAAGAACAATCTGTGAGTTCTTCTCAACCTTAGAACCACCTACATTGCCCTGGTTTATTACACTGTTCTCTGCAACTGTATCTGAACTCTGTGTCACGGCTTTATAGCCAAGACCAACTTTATTAAGTGCACTTATTGCATCGTCCTTAGTCATTCCAACTACATATGGTACTGTAACCATACTGATGCCTTTGAATTGCCAGACACAGCAGTTGTAACCTGATTAGAAGCCTGACTGTTATTGTTAGATGAACTCTTGCCGCTTCCTATAAGCTTTACAACAACAAATATTGTGATAATAAGAATTATAACTGCAATTCCTATACCGATACATTTCATAATAAGCTCTAACTTATCATTACTCTCATCATCAATATCGTTATCATCTTCCTCCTCATCTATATTATCATCAATATCTGCAAATGTATCCTCACCTAATAAGCCGTCATCTTCTTCCTGCTCATCTATATCCTCATCATCTGAATCAGTCTGTGCATAGTTATCATTAACTGATGTATCATACATAGGAGCAAGCTTTACAAAATCGTCCTCCGGCATAACAAGTGACTTCTTTAAATCTACTATAAGGTCATAGGCAGACTGATAACGCCTGTCTGTCTTCTTCTGTGTACATTTAAGAACTATCTTATCAACACTTACTGGTATTCCCTCAACAAGCTGAGATGGTGCTGGTATTGTATCCTGAATATGCTGTACAGCTACTGATACTGCTGTATCTCCGTCAAATGGAACTGTTCAGTGAGCATTTCAAATAATGTAATACCAAGTGAATATATATCACTTCTCTCATCCGAATAGCCGCCTCTTGCCTGTTCTGGTGATATATAATGTACAGACCCCATAGAAGCTGATGTATTAATTGTTGCTGTTGAAGCTACCTTGGCAATACCGAAATCAGTAACCTTAACCTTGCCCTCTTTAGATATAATTATATTCTGTGGCTTAATATCCCTATGGACAATATTATGTTTATGAGCTGCATCCATACCATTAGCTACCTGTATAGCAATGCTTACAGCCTCTTTATATGGAAGTTTGCCTCTCTTTTCAATATACTTCTTAAGGGTAACTCCCTCAACAAGTTCCATAACTATGTAATATATGCCATTCTCAACACCGACATCATACACATTTACAACATTAGGATTAGTAAGTCCGGCAGCTGACTGGGCCTCAGCCCAGAATTTGCTTACAAATGTCTTATCCTGGCTAAATTCTGACTTCATAACTTTAATTGCAACATATCTGTTAAGCTTGTGGCATTTGGCTTTGTATACATCTGCATTCCGCCTGTACCAATCTGTTCAATTATCTCATATCTGTCAGCTAAAAACATTCCTTCTCTTAACATCATTAAATTACCTCTCTGCCTATGGTTCAATTAAAATCACTGATATGTTATCTCTGCCACCATTATCATTGGCCCTGCTTACAAGCCTTTCTGCGGCTTCCCTGATATCGTGGCTGCTCTTTATTATATGAAATATCTCCTGGTCTTCTAACATATTAGTCAATCCATCAGAACACATAAGTATCATATCTTCCTTTTTAAGATCAACTGAAAACATCTCGGCTTCGACGGTATCATAGCCACCTATTGCCCTTGTGATAACATTCTTTTTCTCATGGGTTCTTGCAGCTTTTCTGTCAATTTCGCCCCGCTGTACCATTTCTTCCACCCACGAATGGTCTCTTGTAATCTGGATTATATCTTCTCCGATTACATACAATCTGCTGTCACCCACATTGGCTACTCTTAAAGTATTGTCAAATATGCTGGCTACCACTAATGTAGTTCCCATTCCATTATATTCTTCAGACTCGCCTGCCTTTCTAAGAAGCAGTGAGTTGACAAGCTTAATGTTATTATCTATTGTTGCTAAAGGATCTTTGCCTTCTGACTCTTTTAATAATTCAACAAGCGTTTCAACTGTATATCTTGACGCTGTGTCACCAGCTTTATGTCCTCCCATACCGTCTGCCACAATAAACAGATTAGGCAGACACCCTATATCATCAAGCTTTGCATAGACATAGTCCTGATTGACATTTCTTTCAATTCCTACATCTGTTGTTGCAAATGCGTTCATTTCATTCTCCATCCATTCTTTAATGTATCAGTTTTACTATTAATGAATAGTATCCCATATCAATATATATTATCATACCAGGCTATAAAAATTGCGACATATTTCAGCCACTTTTTATGCAGCTGGCTCTATATGGCAGAATTCTCATCTATATGATTCTGTCTCAACTGTCCACAGGCACCGTCTATATCGCGCCCCATCTCACGTCTGACAGTCGCATTAATTCCTTTTCTTTCAAGCATATCCCTAAAATTCTTTATAGAATTCTTCTCTGACTGCTCATAATCTCTTTCCTTAATCGGATTAACCGGTATCAGATTAATATGACAGTTAAGCCCTTTTACAAGCTCTATAAGCTCATTGGCACATTCTTTAGTATCATTAATGCCCTTAACCAGACTATATTCAAATGATATTCTTCGTCCTGTCTTATCAAGATAATACCTGCACGCATCCATAATCTCTGCTATGCTGTATTTATTAGCAATAGGCATCATAGTCTTTCTTAACTCATCATTAGGTGCGTGAAGCGATATTGCAAGTGTTATCTGTAACTTAAGATCTGCCAGTTCTTTTATCTTAGGCACAATTCCACATGTTGATACTGTTATATTTCTCTGGCTTATATTAAGTCCTCTTTCACTGTTAAGCAGTTCTATGAATTTAATAACATTATCGTAATTATCCATAGGCTCACCAGAACCCATTATAACAACATTGCTTACTCTCTCATTAGTATCCCTGCTTATTCTGTATATCTGGTCAAGCATTTCTGATGGTAAAAGATTTCTTACACATCCATTAAGAGTTGATGCACAGAAACGACAGCCCATTTTACAGCCCACCTGTGATGAAATACATACCGAATTGCCGTGATGATACTTCATAAATACACTTTCTATAAGATTGCCGTCATAAAGCTCAAAAAGGTACTTTCTAGTGCCGTCTATCCTTGACTCCTGCATTTTTACAATCTTAAGACTTGTATACAAGGTATCTTCCTTTAAAGTATTCTTAAGCTTATCGGAAATATTGGTCATCTCATCATAACTTTCTGCCAGTTTCTCGTGCATCCACGAATATAACTGGGCAGCTCTGAATTTCTTTTCATTAATACTCTCAACATATTGTACAAGTTCATTGTAATTCAATGATTTTATATCAGTCTTATGCGGCATAACCATACTCCATTCCATTTATCTGTTATTTCTTAAATATATTTACATTCCCCTGTTTAACTCTTAATAAGACGAGCGACAAAGAATCCGTCCATTCCTGAATTATTGGCAGGAAGCAGCTGATGATACTCTCCGTCTTCGTAAAGCCTGATTCTTTACATATCCAGTCGGCATTATCCTCATTTTCTGCCCTGTTAATTGTACAAGTGCTATACATTAACACTCCACCACTCTTAACATAGCGTGATACGACCTTTAAAATATCTCTTTGAAGATCTACAAGTGACTGCAATTTTTCAGGCGAAGCATTATATTTTATATCCGGCTTTCTTCCTATTATCCCAAGACCTGAACAAGGAAGGTCAGCTATAACAATATCAGCTTTATTAATCAGACTTCATCACAATCAAGTGCATCATATACCTGTGTCTGTATATTAGTGATATTAAGCCTCTTAATATTCTCATCAATAAGTGCAACCTTGTAATCTGACAAATCTCTGGCGATTACCCTGCCGCAATCCCCCTGTTCTGACATCTTAAGTGCAGCATTAATTGACTTTCCGCCCGGTGCACCGCATACGTCAACTATTGTATCTCCCGCTTTTGGTGCTGTGTATTCACCTGCAAGCATTGAGCTGATATCCTGAATCTGATACATACCGTCCTGAAAGCTTTTAAGCCCTGCGATATAATCATAATCGGATATCTCATACGCATATGGTATATTCTCTACTTCTTTTACTGTCACATTCTCACGCTGAAGAAGTTCTTTAATCTGTTCCCTGGAAGCCTTTGATGTATTACATCTTATATATGTCTTCTTCTCACACTTCATGCCCTCAAGCACGGATTTAACAGTATCTATTGACATCTGCCCTGACCACAGCTCAATTATCCACATTGGCATAGAATACTTAACAGACAGATATTCATATGGACTTTTATTATAATCTGGATATTCAATATTGTCTTTATTGCGTGATATATTTCTTAACACACCATTAACAAAACCCTTAAGCCCCGCAAATCCCCTCTTTACAGCAAGCTTGACAGCCTCATTACAAGCTGCACTGTCAGGCACATTATCCATATATATTATCTGATATACACCCATTCTTACAATTCTTCTTATAACAGGCTTCATCTTCTTAACTGGTGTCTTTGAATACTTGTTAATAATATAATCTAATTCTATCTGGCTCTCTATAATGCCTAAAGACAGCTTATTGATAAATGATCTTTTACTCTTATCAAGATACTGGTACTTTAAAAGTGCATTGTTGATTATTATATGTGAAAATTCATTGTTACTCTCTATTTCTTCCAAAATATCGAGTACAACCGCTCTTAAATTAACTTCCATACAGATTATTCTCCATTATAATATAACTAATTACCCTAATGCAGTCCCTTCTTCAACGTGGCTTCCAAGAAGAAAGGCATCTGCTGACATTCTCTTCTTACCCTCAAGCTGAAGTTCATTAACCTTAAGATAATCTTTTCCGCATTTTATAATAAATGTCTTCTTATCTACATAACATACTGTTCCAGCTTCACATTCCTTTGAAACATTATTGTTATTTATAATATCATCACTGTCAGTTACAACATCTGCATCCCATATTTTTAACATTTTGCCATTAAGATGTGTAAATGCACTTGGCCAGGGATTAAGTCCTCTTATAAGGCACTCAATCTGTCTGGCACTCTTAGTAAAATCAAGCTCTCCCATTGACTTTTTAAGCATTTTGACATATGAGCTTTCAGCTTCGTTCTGCTTTTCTGGCATAATGCTTCCAGACTCAAGTCCTTCAAGTGTCTTAATAAGAAGCTTAGCACCAACTATGCTTAATCTGTCAAAAAGCTTCCGCCTGTCTCTTTCTTATCAAGTTTAACCTTATCTACCAAAAGAATATCTCCTGTATCAAGCCCCTCATCCATCTTCATAGTCGTAACACCGGAATACTCACATCCGTCTATTACTGCCCACTGGATTGGAGAGGCTCCCCTGTACTTAGGAAGCAGTGAAGCGTGTACATTAATACATCCAAGACGTGGCATATCAATAATACTCTTAGGCAATAGCTGTCCAAATGCAACAACAACAAACACATCAGCATTATATTTTCTTAATTCTTCAACAAATGCTTCATCTCTTGCTCTTTCTGGCTGAAGAACCTGTATATTATTCTTAACAGCTTCTTCCTTAACAGGTGAAAATACAAGCTCCTTGCTTCTTCCCTTTGGCTTGTCCGGCTGTGTCACAACAGCCACTACATCATACTGGTTATCAATAAGTTCCTTTAACGTCCCAACTGCAAAGTCAGGAGTCCCATAAATACAACCTTCAATATTAATCTTCCTCCGTTTCAGTTTCCATAAGTGGACCTTCTGCCTTATCAACATACATTACTCCGTCAAGATGATCAATCTCGTGTAAAAGACATCTTGCAAGAAGTTCTTCACCCTCAACGATAATCTCTTCCATATCTTCATTAAGTGCCTTAACCTTGGCATAAGATGGTCTTGTCACGATACCAACCTTACCCGGAACACTAAGACAGCCTCCTGTCCTGTCTGTGAACCACTTGTCTCAAGAACTACAGGGTTAATAAGCACTATTGGATCATCACCACAGTCAATTACTACTAATCTCTTTCTTATTCCTACCTGTGGAGCTGCAAGTCCAACTCCATTAGCCTCATACATTGTTTCAAACATGTCATCAATAAGTTCCTGTATTCTAGGTGTCATCTCAGTTATTTCTTTTGCTTCTTTTCTTAATATCTCATCACCTAATGTTCTTATATTTCTGATTGCCATAACTTCCTCCATAATCAAATAACATATGCGTATGTTTAATTAACATCATATGCAATGTTAATATTCTTGTAATCTGAACTGCCATTAATATTATTATCCAGCATATCCATAATTAGTTCAAGTGCTTTAAAGCTTGAACTTCTTAAATATATCTGCTTCGTGTATATATCTTTAATCTTGTATATAGAAGCATTTGATGGACCAAGTACTATAATCTTGTCATCTTTAACAGTATTGTTATCCTGAATATACTGCTGTATCAAAGCTTTAATATTTCCTGCACGCTCTGATAACAGCTTCTCATTAATACTGCTTATGTTAATCTTTACCATATTATTAACAGGTGGATATGAAAGCAGCTTCCTGTAAGACATTTCCTGCTCATAAAAACTCTTATAATTCTGCTCCGCCGCACATAACAAGCCATAATTATCAGGTGAATATGTCTGTATTACAACTTCACCCTTTCTTTCTCCTCGTCCAGCTCTTCCTGCCGCCTGTGTTATAAGCTGGAATGTACGCTCAACAGCCTTATAATCACTTGCATACAAGGATATATCTGCCGCTACGACTCCGACAAGAGTAACCTTTGGGAAATCGTGTCCCTTTACTATCATCTGCGTGCCTATAAGTATATCTGCCTGTTCTGTCGCAAATGCACTTAATATATTCTCGTGTCCGCCTTTGCCTTTGGTTGTATCCATATCCATTCTTAATACCCTTGCCGCAGGAAACATCTTATTAACTGCATCCTCTACAGCCTCTGTTCCTGCCTTAAAGCCAAGAATATACTTAGAACCACATTCAGGGCATAACGATACATTAGGAGTCTCGTATCCACAATAATGACATACAAGCTTTCCATTCCTGTGAAGTGTCATAGATACATCACAATGCGGACATTTCATAACATAGCCGCACGACCTGCACGAAACAAATCCGGCAGTTCCCCTTTTATTAAGAAACAGCATTATCTGTTCGTGTTTATTAAGCCTGTCACTGATAAGCTCATACAGCTTTCTTGAAAATATTGTCCTGTTACCTGTCTTTAACTCCTGTCTCATATCAGCTATATATACCTGTGGCAGGCTTGCCTCTCCTGCCCTGTTATTAAGCTCTATAAGCTTATACTCGCCTGCTTCTGCCCTGTAATAGCTGTCAATTGACGGTGTTGCAGAGCCTAGTATAACAGAAGCTCCCGCCTCCTTTGCAATATGTATTGCAAGGTCTTTGGCGTGATATCTTGGGACTTGCTCTGATATATACGCACCTCGTGTTCCTCATCTATAACAATAAGTCCAAGATTAGGAAACTGTGTAAACAATGCCGATCTTGGACCTATCATAATACTTATTTCACCTTTAAGTGCTCTTACGAACTGGTCATATCTCTCACCTTTTGACATTCTTGAATTAATAATAGACACTTTATCCCCAAATCTGTGATAAAATCTCTGAACAGTCTGAAATGTAAGTGCTATCTCAGGTATAAGCATTATAACCTGCCGTCCGGAATTAATAGTATGTTCAATAACATCAAGATACACTTCTGTCTTTCCGCTTCCGGTTACTCCTCGTATAAGATATGTATTGAACGCTCTATTATCATAATCCTCCACTATTGTATCAACGGCTCTTTGCTGTTCCTCGTTAAGCACAACCTTTTTATTAAAAATGTGCTTATCAGACACAGGATTTCTATAGTAACTTTCAACCTTGACATTTATAATTCCGTCTGCTTCAAGTGCCTTTACTGTTGCTGGCGAAATATTAAGCTTGTCTTTTACTATCTCCATATCAATAACAGGTTCATCAATAAGTGCACACATAAGCCTGTACTTGGC
>ENA-OQAS01001091-OQAS01001091.1-human-gut-metagenome-genome-assembly--contig:-NODE-1091-length-13184-cov-3.122999_pt1 | contig 13184 bp, 14 predicted proteins | sample MGYA00242733_ERZ504523 | MGnify/ENA primary metagenome ERZ504523 (study PRJEB26092, sample SAMD00036239) | human gut metagenome | host: Homo sapiens | study: EMG produced TPA metagenomics assembly of... | reverse complement strand
CCGGATATAGTTAAGATACTATCCGATGAATTAAGTGGGTCGGAACTGAACACTATTTTATTGGAGGTTTTTAACAGGCGCATCCAGCAAGAAACGCCCTCGTCTTTATTAAATAAATACGAGGGGAATAAACTTGTCAAACCTGCCAATATAGATGTTTTAAGGTACAAAGAACAAGAATTGACGTGCTATAAGTATTAGCCAGCAGAGGATTTGAACCGATAGAACATTCTCCTGCCGCACAGTTGGGAACGAGTAGTGTTGTTGCTACCGTAGACCAAAAGAAGTGTTGACAGCTTTAAGAAATACAGAAATGCAGGCAGACCCAACCAATGCAACAGCCTTGCATTATGCTTCATTAAAGAAAAAAGGCGGATTAGATAGCCGAACCTACAACTACAGTAATATTTCACGGATTATTCGGACACAGGTATTTGACAATCCTAATTTCACTCCTCATTTTTCAGTTATTTGCCTGATTTCCTGTGGTAAAGATACAGGGAGTTTTAATTTTGAAAAAGAGGAACTGTATACCTCCACTGTATATGTATCCCGATACGAATTGAACAACTATATCAAAAACTATTTGGAACAGTTCAATTTATATGCCCGCAAAAGACAGATAAATATCATATTTGAAACTAATTTCGAAAGCCAGGAAGTATGGCTGGACAGAAACAAGATGGATTCCATTATCCGTAACCTGATGACAAATGCCTTGAAATATACCTGTCAGGGGGGCAATGTCACTGTGCAAACTCAGAAAAATAAAAGTCATTGGTTCATCACTATTACAGATACAGGAATCGGGATCCCCGCCAATGAACAAAAGAAAATGTTCAAAAGCCTATTCAGAGGGAATAATGCCATCAATCTGCAAATCACAGGAAGCGGCATCGGCATGCTGCTTACCTACAAACTGATAAAAAGCCATGCCGGCAAAATATCAATGAGCAGTATAGAGAATGTAGGAACTACCTTCAAACTGGCATTCCCTATCAAAAGTCGGAAATACAACTACCGTATATTCAAAAAAGCTGATGTAATTGACCCGCTGCCTGTCATCGAAGGCAATCCGGAAGAACTGGTGAAAGAGATCAAAAACAAGCCGGTCAAAACACATGCCGCTTCCATTCTGATAGTGGAAGATAATATGGAATTGCGTACTTTCCTATTGCATACACTATCGGAAGATTATCATGTGTCTGATGTAGGAAACGGGCAAGAAGCACTGGATTTTATCAAAGAGCGACAACCTGATCTGATACTGTCGGATGTAATGATGCCTATCATGAATGGAAACAAAATGTGCAATATATTGAAAAGTAATATTGAAACCAGTCATATACCTATCATATTGCTGACCGCATTGAACGATAAAGAAAGTATTATCAAAGGCTTACAGACCAAAGCCGATAAATACATAGTCAAACCATTTGACATGGAAGTACTGAAAGCAAACATAACCAACGTTCTGGCGAACAGGGAAATCATGAAAAAGCGTTTCTCACAATTCAAATTCAATGCAGACGAGGTATCAGATGATCCGACGGTCAGTTTGGAACAGGAATTTCTTTTAAAAGCTACCGACATCATAAAAAGTAGTATAAACAAAGAAATGAACGTAGAAAACCTATGTGATGCAATGAATATGAGCCGGAGTAGTTTATACAATAAAATAAAGGCCTTAACCAATGATTCGCCCAGTGACTTTATACGTAAAGTACGTATGAACGAAGCTAGCATTTTATTGAAAAGCAAACGTTATACCGTATCCGAAGTTTCGGATATGATGGGATTCAGTGATCCCAAATATTTTACGGATACATTTAAGAAATACTACGGAGTTCCACCAAGCACTTATATGAAACAAAATTAAAAAAATGAATTTCTATTTACAATCATTTCTTATCTTCCTAAAAATAGGACTATTTACTATTGGCGGAGGATATGCTATGGTTCCCCTAATTCAAGATGAAATAGTGGACAAACGAAAATGGATTGACAAAGAGGATTTTATTGATTTATTAGCCCTCACTCAGTCTGTACCCGGAATATTTGCTGTAAATATTGCCATATTTATCGGATATAAATTGCGTAAATTCCGTGGAGCATTGGCAATGGCTTTAGGCACAATACTCCCCTCTTTCTTTATCATATTGGCAATTGCCTTGTTCTTTCAACAGTTCAAACAATACCCAATTGTAGAGAATATATTCAAGGGAATTCGCCCGGCGGTAGTAGCCTTATTGCAGCTCCCACTTTCTCCATGGCAAAATCCGCAAGATAAACCGTTACACTGTCTGGATACCAATAGTATCCGCATTGCTTATCTGGGTATTGGACGTGTCTCCAGTCTACATTATCATAATAGCGGGCGTGGGAGGTTTTATATATGGCAAGTACAAACATAAATATTCATCCAAATGATTTTTCTATATTTATTCTACACATTCTGTAAAATAGGGCTCTTCGGTTTCGGAGGAGGCTATGCCATGTTGTCCATGATACAAGGAGAAGTAGTAACAAGATATAATTGGATCAGTGCCAGCGAATTTACAGATATCATCGCTATCAGCCAAATGACACCGGGTCCCATTGGCATCAACTCTGCTACTTATGTGGGATATACTGCGGTATTGAATGCAGGCTACAATGAAAGCTGGGCTATATTCGGTTCTTGCATAGCTACTTTTGCTGTAGTTTTTCCATCGTTCATATTAATGGTAATCATCAGCGGTTCTTCTTGAAATACCAAAAGCATCCGGTTGTAGAAGCCGTATTCAAAGGGTTGCGTCCGGCAGTAGTAGGTCTGCTGGCAGCAGCTGCACTCGTCTTGATGAATGCTGAAACTTCGGCAGTTATCAAATAGATTTGTATCAATTCATCATCAGTATAATTATTTTTCTAGTAACCTTTATAGGTACACGGAAATACAAAATCAATCCTATATTAATGATTATACTTTGCGGAGTGGCAGGGTTCCTGCTTTACTGAGAATAGGACGATTATGGGAAATCATCAAAAAAATCCGTATGATCGGCTCCGGAAATAATCATCAACTCTTTGTCATCACTGATTAGATAAAGCCGCAATAGATGGATTACAGATGTTATAACCTTTTCCTGATTTCAACATAAACAATATAGCACCCGGAAAACAGGCGGCATACAAATCAACTGCCACTGCCCCGGAATTCTTTATTCATCGATAGGACGTGAATATAATACCCAGGCAGTGGCAGTAAAATAAAATCTAAAATTAAAGAAACACTCCCGCTTCTTACAGTTTTACTTTCTTTTTAGTACCCTTCGACTCATTGTGCAAACGATCCAACGCTGTCACTACATACTGGTACTTCGTTTTTCCATCGTTATAAGGTAATGGATAAAAATGGTCACGGGTAATGGCTACAATATGGGAAGCATCATCCAAATTGACTTTTTCTTTTTTATCAAAGCGATAAACCACATATTGTACAGCTTTGTCCATCTCGTCCTTTGCCTTCGGAGCTGTCCAGAAGAGTACCGGACCTTCATACGTCCATACCATCTTCACCTTCTTTACTTTACCTGGAGCCTTATCGTCCATAAAAGGAGATTCAGGAATCAAAGCCGGATAACGATGATACTCCTTCTCCAGCATAGTGCGGTAATTGCCGGCATTATCCACCACTGCAGCAGCATACCATTGACAACTTCCCTGCACGGTAGGAAGCGACCGTTGCAACTTCATTTTGGCAGGCATCTGGTTTTGTAACGGATTACGGGCATCCGCCTTGTTCACCGTACGCATCACATCCTGACCGATAAATAACGGACGCGAAGCGGCATGTTTTGCCCACCAATGTATCAAGTTGTCATAATCGGCAGCAGGATGACCTATTTCCCAATAAATCTGAGGGATATTATAATCTACCCAACCATTATTAATCCACATCAGCACATCTGCATACAAATCATCATAATTCTGAAGACCGCGTGTATCACTTCCATTCGGATCATTTTTCTTGTTGCGGTAGATACCAAAAGGAGAAACACCGAACTTCACCCACGGCTTACACTCGCGCACAGTTTCGTGAATTTCCTTTATCAGCACATTCACGTTGTCACGGCGCCAATCGGCTTTATTACTGTATCCGCGACCATATTGCGCAAAACTGACATGATCAGGAAAATCTTCGCCCGGGTTGGGATAAGGATAGAAATAATCATCCATATGAATGGCATCCACATCATAACGGGTAACAATATCGCGCACAATCTTGCAAATGTATTTACGGTTTTCGGGCAAAGCCGGATCAAAATAAAGTTGACCAGCATAATTCACGAAACGTTCCGGATTCTTATTATACGGATGAATGGGTGATAAGGCAGTAGTTCCTTTGTCTTGGCACGGTAAGGGTTAATCCAGGCATGGAACTCCATTCCACGCTTATGGCATTCATCAATCATGAACTGCATCGGGTCCCAGTAAGGTGAAGGCACTCTGCCCTGCACTCCTGTAAGAAAGCGGCTCCACGGCTCATAAGAAGATTTATACAAGGCATCGGCTTCTGCACGTACCTGAAAAATTATCGCATTAATGCCTGCGCCCTGCAGACTGTTTAGTTGATTTATTAACAGCCGCTGTATCTTCTCTGTCGGCATTCCCTGGAACTGTCCATTCACACACTGAATCCATGCACCGCGGAACTCACGTTTAGGATAACGTGTCTGAGCACTGACGACAGAAGTAAAAAGTAGTGCTATCAATAAAAGAAGAATAGTTTTTGCTCTCATTTTGTTATTCTTGTTTAATACGCTTGCAAAGATAAGAAAACTTATAATTATCTTTGCATATTAAACCAAATTCAATAAAGAATGTCAGAAAGTAACTATATATCCATAAAAGGAGCAAAGGTAAACAACCTCAAAAACATCGATGTAAACATTCCACGCAACAAGCTGGTCGTCATCACGGGACTATCCGGTTCCGGAAAATCATCCTTGGCTTTTGATACATTATACGCTGAAGGTCAGCGACGCTATGTAGAAAGCCTGTCATCATACGCCCGTCAATTTCTGGGCCGCATGAGCAAGCCTGAGTGTGATTTCATCAAAGGTATACCACCCGCTATCGCCATAGAGCAAAAAGTGAACAGCCGCAATCCTCGTTCCACCGTGGGTACTTCCACCGAAATATATGAGTATCTGCGACTGCTCTATGCACGCATGGGGAAGACTTATTCCCCCATTAGCGGGCAACTGGTGAAAAAGCATAGTATTGAAGATATTGTAAGCTGTATGCTCTCCTTCCTAAAGGAACGAAATACACGGTTCTCACTCCTATGATGCCCCGTGAAGGCCGTACACTGCGTCAACAGCTAGAAATGGACTTTAAACAAGGATTTACCCGTATAGAGGTGAACCGTGAAATAGTCCGTATAGAAGATTTTCTGCAACAAACAGCTGCCGAAGATAAAAAACAAAACATCTATCTGCTGGTAGATCGCATGACAGCCGATGATAGCAAAGACAGTATCAGCCGCCTCACCGATTCTGCGAAACGGCCATGTACGAAGGAGACGGGAATTGCCTCCTCCGCTTCTACTCTGCTGACGGAAGTACGCAGCTGTTCTCTTTCAGCACTAAATTCGAGGCCGACGGAATTAAATTCGAAGAACCGAATGACCAAATGTTTTCATTCAATTCCCCTCTCGGCGCTTGTCCCGAATGCGAAGGCTTCGGTAAGTGATAGGTATAGATGAACATCTGGTGATTCCAAACCGTGCTCTGAGTGTATATGACGGAGCTGTCCTTTGCTGGCGTGGTGAAAAGATGGGGGAATGGCTACAGGAATTCATTCATGAAGCTCCCGCCCACGATTTCCCCATCTTCGCCCCTTATTATGAACTGACACAGGAACAAAAAGATTATTTATGGCATGGACCTAGAAATAAGGCCTGTATAGATTCTTTCTTCAAAATGCTGGAAGAAAACCAATATAAAATACAATATCGTGTGATGCTGGCACGATACAGGGGAAAAACTATTTGTCCTGTCTGCCACGGAACACGCTTGAAAAAAGAAGCCGGTTATGTAAAAGTAGGTGGAAAATCCATCTCTCAACTGGTTGACTTACCTATTCACGACTTAAAAGAATTCTTCCGCACTCTAGAACTAGATGCACATGACACAGCCATCGCCAAACGGATCTTAACGGAAATTACCAACGCATCAACTTCCTCATGGATGTGGGTTTGGGATATCTTACACTGAACCGTCTCAGCAACTCGCTCTCCGGCGGTGAAAGCCAGCGCATCAATCTGGCCACCTCATTAGGCAGCAGCTTGGTAGGTTCACTCTATATCCTGGACGAGCCCAGTATCGGATTACACAGCCGTGACACCGACCGGCTGATAAAAGTACTTCGTCAGTTACAGGAGCTGGGAAACACCGTAGTAGTGGTAGAACATGATGAAGAAATAATCCGTGCTGCCGATTATATCATTGATATCGGTCCTCAAGCAGGACGTTTAGGAGGACAAATAGTATATCAAGGCAACATGAACGATCTTCAAAGAAACAGTAACAGTTATACGGTGCGCTATTTGTTGGGAGAAGAAAACATAGAGATTCCCCGATGCCATCGTCCGTGGAACAATTATATAGAAATAAAAGGTGCGCGTGAAAACAACCTTAAAGGCATTGACGTAAAATTTCCACTGAATGTAATGACGGTAGTTACGGGAGTCAGCGGTTCGGGGAAGAGTACGTTGGTACGTGATGTCTTTTACAAGGCATTGAAACGCGAATATAGTGAAGCTAGCGAACGGCCGGGTGAGTTCATCTCTTTGGAAGGAGATGTACAGCTGGTGAAAGATATTGAATTTGTAGACCAGAATCCTATCGGAAAATCATCACGCAGCAATCCGGTAACCTATGTAAAAGCATACGACGAAATACGAAAACTCTTTGCCGAACAGCCTCTTGCCAAGCAAATGGGATATACTGCCGGATATTTCTCATTCAATACCGAAGGCGGGCGCTGTGAGGAATGCAAAGGTGACGGTACGGTAACCGTTGAAATGCAATTTATGGCAGATTTGGTACTAGAATGTGAGTCTTGTCATGGAAAACGTTTCAAGAGCGACACGCTGGAAATAAAATTCCAAGACAAGAGCATCTATGACATTCTGGAAATGACAGTGAATCAAGCCATTGAATTCTTTGCCGAATACAATCAAAAAAAGATAGTGAAGAAACTAATTCCATTACAAGAAGTGGGATTGGGATATATAAAGTTAGGACAAGCCTCCTCCACTCTTTCCGGCGGCGAGAACCAACGCGTAAAACTAGCTTATTTTCTGAGCATAGAGAAAGCACAACCCACTATTTTTGTATTCGATGAACCAACCACAGGTCTGCATTTTCATGATATCAAGAAACTGCTGGAAGCATTTGAAGCCTTAATCAGCCGCGGACATACCATTATCATTATCGAGCATAATATGGATGTGATAAAATGTGCCGACCATGTGATTGACCTAGGACCGAAGGAGGAAATATGGGAGGAAATCTGGTAGTTGCGGGCACTCCGGAAGAGGTTGCAGCATGTGCGGCATCTTATACGGGACAGTTTTTACGTGAAAAACTGGCGATGGATTCTCCTGATTGATTTTTTATTCACCGTTGATTGTCCAAACTGACACAAATTATTAAATATGATTATACGCAATATACCACTAGATGATAAATGGGAATTTAAAAGTGATTTATTCCGTTCTATAAGTTTAGCATTTTGTGGTATGATTGCAGAATCATTTTACTAAAAATCTGTTTTAATGTTTTCCACATTGTCAATCTAAACGAAAATATGAGTAAATTTAGAATTGAATTAACAACCTTATAAATCAACAGAATATGAAAAAACTTTTTTTACTACTCTTGCTGTTCCCTTTCCTATTGGGATGTTCACAAAAAGAGAAAGAATTCACCGTTCTTCAATGGAACATTTGGCAAGAAGGAACTGTAATTCCCGGTGGTTACGACGCTATTGTGAATGAAATAGCCCGTCTTCGTCCGGACTTCGTCACATTGAGCGAAGTACGTAATTACGAAAACACCAATTTCACTGCCCGCCTAGTGCAATCATTAAAGGAAAAAGGAGAAACCTATTACTCCTTCTATACCTATGATACAGGTCTGTTAAGCCGATACCCCATCACTGATTCATTAACCGTTTTTCCCGAAAAGAATGACCACGGCAGTATCTATCGCCTTACAGCCGATATAAACGGACAGAAAATAGCAGTCTACACCGCTCATCTTGATTATTTGGATGACGCCTATTATAATGTACGCGGATATGATGGCTCTACTTGGGAAGAAATCCCTATCCCCACTACCGTAGAAGAAGTATTAAAGAGAAATGTAGCCTCACAACGCGATGACGCCATCAGACTATTCATTGAACAGGCAAAAAAAGATCGTGCAGCCGGCTACACCATCATTTTAGGAGGAGATTTTAATGAACCGTCACATCAAGATTGGACTGAAGAGACCAAAGACCTGTATGACCATCATGGCTTTGTAATCCCCTGGACAGTTCCTGTCCTGTTAGACGAAGCCGGATTGAAAGACGCCTATCGAGAATTCTATCCAGATGTATTAAACTATCCCGGCTTCACTTATCCTTCGGATAATCCGGCAAAGCCGCCGACAAAATAACCTGGGCTCCCAAAGCAGATGAACGCGACCGTATAGATTACATTTGGTATTATCCCGAAAAGGGGTTGAAAGTGAAAGACGCCGCCATTTTCGGTCCGAAAAATTCCATAGTCCGTGCACAGCGTGTTCAGGAAACATCTAAAGACAAGTTTATAGAACCATTGGGCGTATGGCCTACAGACCATAAAGGAGTACTGGTTACTTTCCAATATCCCGCCAAATAATATCGTTTTTCCCAATATTTCTGTTATCTTTGTCCAATAACCTAATTTATTATCCTATGACCAAATGTACACATAAGCAGTTAATGACCGCCTGTATGTTAGCAGGCACATTGATGTTGGGAGCATGTACCAGTACTCCCCCTGTAACAAAAGAGGTATCCATTGTACCCATAACCAACCATCTGGAGGAAACAAACGGTGCTTTTGTATTGAAAAGTAATACCTCCATCGGTGTTATTGACGCCGAACTAATTCCCGCAGCCGAGTATTTGGCCGATATGCTTTCCAGTGCCACAGGCTACGACCTTAAAGTAAAAGAAGGCGAAGGAACCATCACCCTTGCTTGGGGGATGTTCAAGGAAAAGAAGGTGCCTATACCCTGACAGCCGAGAGCGATAAGGTCAACATTACAGGTAACTCTTACGGAGGTGTCATTGCAGGTATCGAATCCCTCAGACAGCTGTTTCCCCCGCAAATAGAATCTAAAGAAATTGTTAAAGGTACAGACTGGGCCATACCGGCCGTTAACATTCAAGATGCCCCCCGCTTTGAATGGAGAGGCATCATGCTGGACGTATCCCGCCATTTCTACACAATAGATGAGGTGAAAGAATTACTGGATGTCATGGCCCTTTACAAGATGAATAAATTCCACTGGCATCTTACCGATGACCAAGGATGGCGTATCGAAATCAAGAAATATCCTTTACTGACGGAAAAAGGAGCCTGGCGCAAATTCAATTCCCATGACCGCGAATGCATACGTCAGTCAAAGACTGATAACAATCCGGATATGGCAATTCCCGAAGACAAGATACGCATCGTAGAAGGTGACACCCTATATGGAGGCTACTACACTCAGGAAGATATCAAGGATGTCATAGCATACGCCAAAATACGAGGCATAGATATTATTCCCGAAATTGATATGCCGGGACACATGCTGGCAGCTGTGAGTAACTATGAAGGTGTTTCCTGTTTTAACGAAACCGGTTGGGGAAGCGTCTTCTCCTCACCTGTTTGTCCGGGGAAAGACTCTGCATTGGAGTTCTGCAAGAATGTTTATGCAGAACTGATAGCCCTTTTCCCCTATAAGTATGTACATATAGGAGGTGACGAAGTAGAAAAAACCAATTGGAAAAAATGTCCGGACTGCCAGAAACGTATGCATGACAATAATCTGAAAACCGAAGAAGAACTGCAATCATGGTTCATTCATGACATGGAGAGATTCTTTAACGGGAAAGGCAAAGAAATGATAGGCTGGGATGAAATCATTGAAGGCGGATTGTCTAAAACAGCCACCGTAATGTGGTGGCGCAGCTGGGTAAAAGATGCAGCGACCAAGGCAACGGCACAAGGCAACCCTGTCATTTTCACTCCTAACGGACAATTTTATTTGGATTATGCAGAAGACAAGAATTCTATGGCAAGCATTTATAATCTGGATACGACAGACAACCTGACTCCCGAGCAGCAGTCGCTGATTTTAGGAGTGCAGGGAAATATTTGGTGCGAATGGATTCCTTCCAACGCACGTATGCAATATATGGCCATTCCACGTTTGCTGGCTATTGCCGAATTAGGTTGGAGCAAACCGGAGCAAAAAGACTGGAATGCCTTCAAACAACGCCTGTCTGATCAGTTTGAACGTCTCAATATCATGGGTATCAATTACCGTATACCGATTTGGAAGGCTTTAATGCCGTCAACGCCTTTATCGGTGAAGGAACCATCAATGTAACTTGCCTTGACCCCACTGCGGAAATTCACTATACCACTGATGGCAGTACTCCTACTTTACAATCTCCCGTATATGAAGGTCCCATCAAAGTGACTGAAACCACAGACTTTACTTTCTGCACCTTCCGCCCTAATGGAAAGAAAGGTGACATAGCCAAGACACGTTTCATCAAAAGTGAATATACCCCTCTGTAACTGCCGCTCCTTCCAATCCGGGTTTGAAAGCTACATGGTACGAATTTAAAGGAAATAAATGCAGTGAAATAGAAAAAGCTCCGGTCAATGGTACTTATCCAGTGGAAGACGTTATGATTCCTAAAAAAGTAAAAGGAAATATCGGACTGATTATCAAAGGATATTTCAATGCTCCTCAAGACGATATCTACACTTTTGCACTCCTGTCCGACGATGGTAGTACATTGACCATAGACAGTGAACAGATAGTAGACAATGACGGACCTCACGGACCTAAGGAAATAGTGGGACAAAAGGCATTGGCGAAAGGATATCATCCAATGGAATTACGTTATTTCGACCAAAACGGAGGACAACTGAAATTAAAAGTAACAGGTAGTGATGGTAAAGAAATTCCGTTCACGCATCTCTATGCGCATTAATCTCACATAAAAAGTTTTTCCACCACAGATTATACAGATTTACATAGATTGAATTTCAATGAATTCTCCCATTCAATAATCTGCGTAATCTGTGGTGGAATTACATCAATCAGAAGTAAACTCCGAACCCTATCTTGAAGCCTAATTTACTAAATTCTGAAATATCACTAAAACTCAAGTCATAATATACAGACGGCTCAATAGTCACATTTCTGCCCAAGAAAAAGCATATCCGACTTCCGGTGTCAAACAAACCAGATTCTTTTTAAATCCTACACAAGAAAGGTGCTTATACGCCATTCCCAATCCTCCATAAATACCGCAACTGGAAAAATAATAACGTCCTTGTGCACCAATACTGGTTTCATCCATTCCATGTTCTATATAATTGCCCTTAAAATTCAGCAATACAGCCACATTATCGGCTACAAACGCACCACCGGTCAAAGCGAAACCAAAATTTGTACCCTCATTCTTGCTATGAGATAGGTCAAGCCCTGTCAATGAAGCATTCACATACCATACCTCCTTCTCAAATTGAGCATGTGCACTCAGTGCAGTCATTACCAACAGCATCAAGCTGACTAAAATTTTCTTCATAATGTTGTCGTTTAATAGTTATTTTTTATTTTCCAAATCACGTTCACGTCTTTCCTCCGCCTTTTCTTTCTTACGAAGGACAATCCATAACAACGCTATTATCATATAGGATAAACCTACTGTGAGATACTTTTCCGTATCACTTATTTCCGTATTACGCGGAATAAAATAAACGGCCATCGCTGTAGTATAAACCAACAAAGCGACAGGCAACCAAATCGATTTTCTATATTTTTTCATAAACTATGCTGTTTTGTTTCCTATACCAACTTACAAACCTATAGCGGCTACCAACGTGCAAAGACCACCGATTATATAAGATACATAATCAGAAAGTGCCAATCCTCGGGAGCAATGCAAATATAAGTAGAACATACAGCCGTCATAAACAAGGCAGGAAACAAGGTAATATAATAATTCTTTTTCGCACGTACCAGAAAAACAGTGACCGCCCACAAAGTAAACACAGACAAAGCCTGATTACACCAGGCAAAATAACGCCATATCATATCAAATCCCGCCGCATCACGCTGACTGTACAACAATATACCGATAGTTACCGCAAAAATAGGAATACAAATCAATAAACGTTTCGCTATACTTTTTTTGTTCCAAATGCATAAAATCGGCAACAATCAAACGAGCTGAACGTAAAGCGGTATCTCCACTGGTAATAGGAGCGGCAATTACCCCCAGTACAGCCAATAAACCTCCTATCGTACCCAACCATTCCTTGGTTATGCTGTCCACAATAATCGAAGCATTACTCTCCTCCATACCATTTTGATGAAAAAAACAAGTAGCGGCAGCAGCCCAAATCAATGCCACGATCCCTTCGGTCACCATCGCTCCATAAAAAATAGGACGGCCATACTTCTCATTCTTCATACAACGTGCCATCAACGGAGATTGTGTGGCATGAAAGCCACTGATTGCCCCACAAGCAATAGAAACAAACATGATAGGAAAAATTGGTAATCCGGCAGGTGGGTATTATGCAGCCCGTCCGTAATTTCGGGCAATGCCGGATGATTCCATAACAACATCACCAAAATCCCCACCGCCATAAACAATAAAGCAATGGCAAACAACGGATATATTTTTCCTATAATCTTATCTACCGGCAACAATGTAGCAACATATAATAGACAAATACGACTATAATCCAAAAAGTAACATCCATATACTCCGGAGTAAGTTTGGCAAGCAATCCGGCAGGTCCTGCCACAAAAACCGCTCCGACTAATATCATCAGCACAACCGTAAAACCGCGCATCAACTGCTTTGTG
>ENA-OQAS01001090-OQAS01001090.1-human-gut-metagenome-genome-assembly--contig:-NODE-1090-length-13193-cov-1.676795_pt1 | contig 13193 bp, 20 predicted proteins | sample MGYA00242733_ERZ504523 | MGnify/ENA primary metagenome ERZ504523 (study PRJEB26092, sample SAMD00036239) | human gut metagenome | host: Homo sapiens | study: EMG produced TPA metagenomics assembly of... | reverse complement strand
GCTTTGCGTCTCCACTGCGTTCATGCTCTGTCAGCATATTCATTCCAAAAGCCTGCTCATTTCCCTGCTCTGGAAAAATATCAGTAATAATCCCATCCGGTGCGAGTTCGAATGCTTTTACAACACCTGCTTCATTCGGAAGCATTTCTGCCAATTCTGAGAATGTAGTCTGATTCAGATCATATCCTGCAAGAATCACGTTTTCAAGAAATTCTGAAAGTTCAACATACTGATCTAATTGTGCATTGATCCGCTTTACTGTACTTTGTGCAGTATAAGCAGCTGCTGTCTTTTTTTTCTTTCTCTATGTTCTTTACAATAATACAGCCCAAAAGAAGTGCTGTTATAAAAATAAGCAAGCCAATGATCCAACTGTATCTTTTTGTCTGTTTAGAACCGGTACTTCCCTTGTCCATTTACTGTTGCCTATTCATCTTCAATGTTTTCTGTTATTTTTAATTATATCATGTCATGTTTTTCATGTCTTTTTTTTTCTACAGTAAACGGATAACAAGTTCTTTCATTGTCTGCTGCTTTCCTTCGCATTATCCTTAACCTATTTCTTTTTTCTTATGTCAAATAGATCTTTTCAGCATTACCAGCATTGTAATAAAGCATAAACTTCCACCAATCACATTAGATATAGGCTCTGCTAAGAACACCCCTCTCGTTCCCATGCGAAATGTATATGGAAACAAATATGTAAGCGGTACAACGATAAATACTTTTCTAAGTAGCGAGAAGAAAATCGCCTGCTTCTTTTTGTTCAATGATTTGAAAACCGTTTGCCCAACATATTGCAGATCCATAAATATAAATGCTGCGAAATAAAGTTTCAGTGCTTCTACGCAATCGGCAAGTAATTCACTGTCTGTGCTGAAAATTCCGATCAGAAATTCCGGTTCGAAAATAATCACGCTCCACGCAATTGCTGTATAGATCAATATCATACAAGTCAATACGCAGATAGCTTTCTTGACTTCTTCGGACGCTGAGCTCCATAATTATAGCTCAAGATCGGAGAAGTTCCTTCATTGATAGCATAGATCGGAGTTTCCACCATCTGACGAACACTTGATACGATCGTCATAACAGAGATATATACATCACCGCCACTTCCAAATAAATTGCTGAATGCAGTGATGATCACAATGATTGGAAAGCACAATCCCACTGCTCCAAGCGCTGTTGTTCCCACGGACGGAATCCTGGCAATATAAATACGGTCTACGATATTGTACAAAAGGCTCAATATCTGTGCCACAAGCATCGGTAACGCTGCTCCTAAAATATTCCCTGTAACCGTTCCGTGGTCAAAATCAATCTGTTTCATCTTTATAATATTATCTTAAACCAATCTTTCTCTTCAAATTCAACAACCGTACAATCATTTGCATAAGTACATTCCGGAAGTACGATCATTGCATGAAGTACCTCATTATTCGCCGGAAGTGGACACAGATGCCAGATCGCTGCATTGATCTTTACCATGCATCCCTTTGGTACAAGGAAAGCCTTCGCAAGTTCCGGAACCGGTGTTCCGCCGGAAGCAGGTGCAACATGGATAAGCATGTCGTCATCAAGAGCAACAATCCCTTCCCATGTAGTTGTATGATATTCTGCCATCTTGACAATTCTTTCGTCCTTGCGAACTTCAATCGGTGAAAATGCCATTGTTCCAACACAGGTTCCTGAGATGCGGTCCGGATAGAATTTATGAATCTCTCCCTCCAGTGGATATCCCTCTGGTTCTGTCATACTGCAAAATGTTCCGTACGGTGCAAAATCTGCTGCATTAATCTTTACTGCTTTTACTTCTCTCATCGAGTAAGTCCTCCTTTGTTTTAATATAATCGTATCGCTGATGGAAAGCAGACCAGCTTGCTCCACTCTCACTACCAACCCATTACGTCTAGTATATCATAATCAGGACCAATAGCGGGTGGTTTTTTGTTTCTATGGATTCTGTCTATTGACTCTATACAAGGAAAACCGAATCACTGCGGAAACAGCTCTGGAGTATGCTGCAAATCCGGAAATGTTGAAACGTAAAATGTAACGTCTTCTTTCCGGATTCGCAAACATTTAATATCCAGTAATTTATGCAATTAAATCTGCGAATCCTGTGGATACAAGGAACAGGACAAGCATTACGACCGGAACAACATAACGGATCATAAAGCGGTACATACCTGCACGTTTGAATTTCTCTCCGTTGCGTTCTACTTCTCCTATGATCCAATCCGGTCCGATTACCCAGCCGATCAGGATACTTGTCAGAAGTGAAATAAACGGCATCAGAAAGCTGTTGCTGATATAGTCCATAACATCGAGCAGCTGTCCTACGGATCCGTTCGGAAGCTTCAATTCGAAGTAGAGTTTGTTATATCCAAGACAGATCAAAACCGCTGTAATAAAGGAGTAAATACCAACTACTCCACACATTTTCTTACGTGGTTTGTGATACAATTCCATACCGTTTGCAACCAGTGTCTCCATGACAGATACGCAGGATGTCAGTGCTGCGAATCCCATCATTAGGAAGAATGCAATCGCTGCAGGGCGTCCGAATACTCCCATAGCATCAAATACCTTCGGCAGTGAGATGAAGATCAAACTCGGGCCGGAAGCCATTCCGTCATTTCCAAGGAAAACAAATACTGCTGGGATGATCATCATTCCGGCAAGAATTGCCACACCTGTGTCAAAAATCTCAATCTGATTTGTCGCTTTATTCAAATCAATGTCATTTTTCACATAAGAACCATATGTGATCATAATCCCCATGGATACACTCAGAGAGAAGAACAGCTGGCTCATCGCATCCAGAAGAATCTCGAGGAAACGCTTCACTGTCAATCCGTGGAAATCCGGTTTCAGATAAACAGCCAGTCCCTGCATACCTGTACGAACAGTTCCGTCTGGCGCTGTATTTGTCATTGTCAGACAGAAGATTGCAATGATCACGATCAGAAGGATCAATCCCGGCATAATAATCTTGGAGAATTTCTCAATTCCCTTCTCTACACCGCGAAATACGATCCATGCTGTCAGCGCAAGGAAGATCAGCATAAATACGATCGGTGCAATATCTGATGTAATAAAAGATGTGAAATATCCATCTGCCGCAGCTTCTATTCCATCAGAAACAAGGTATACAAACAGATATTTTGTGATCCAACCGCCGATAACGGAATAATATGTCATGATCAGTACTGGAACGAGGAATGTCAAACGTCCCAGAAACTTCCACTTCGGGTTAAGCTCCTCAAAGGCTTTCAATGCATTTTTCTTAGTCTTTCTTCCAATCGCAACATCTGTTGTCAGCAATACGAATCCAAAAGTCAATACAAGTACAAGATAAACTAAGAGAAACAATCCGCCTCCATCTTTCGCACAGAGGTACGGGAATCTCCAGATATTACCAACACCTACAGCACTTCCGGCTGCCGCTAAGACAAAGCCTATCGACCCGGAAAAGCTACTTCTTTTTTCTTTCATGTCAAAATCCCCACATTCATAAAGTTATTTAAAGGGCCTGAATATCAAGCCCAATAGCTATATTCTATATAAATTTCAGATAAATGCAAACCGAAGAAGTTTCTTTATGCGAAATTTTTATCAAAAAAAGTTTCTTGTGACTTTACAAATACCCTGTTTCTCAGATATAATCATATAAAAACAGCATTTATCATGAAAATGGATAGTATGAGGAAACAATATGAGTAATTATACATGTTATGTCGGAAAACAAATTCGAAAATACCGAAAAGCAGGGAAAATGACACTGCAGGATCTCGCAGATGCCATCCATAAGAGCCGCGCCACAATATGTAAATATGAAAATGGAGAGATTGCTGTTGATATTGAGACTTTATATGAGATTAGCCAGGTTCTTCAGGTCTCAATCTCTCAGCTGACTACTTATCTTCCGGAAACAACCAGTGAGCTTATCAGTACGCCCGGAAGAAGTCGGAAAAGTCCTTTCTTTCAGGCGCAACGATATATTTCTACTTCTATGACGGACGATATCAACGCACGAAAGATGGCGTCATTGATATTTATGAGAAGAAAGGTGAACCCGGAAGTACGAAGCGACTCTGACGATTTGCTCTGTCTCCGCTAACGGAAGCAGCAGCGAGATTTTCTACACCGGACGAGTTCTTTATAGTGATATGCTAATCCGCTTTTCTTTCGTAAATCAATATAACCCACTGGAAGAAGACCTTCTGTACATCTTCAACCCTCTGGAACTTCGAGATTTCACAATGGGACTCTTGTGCGGTATCTCCAGTGCAGACCTTATGCCTTGTGCATTTAAATGCGTAGTCACCTTAAAACCACAGGAACACACAGAGAACTTCCGCCATCAGTTGCTTTTTACAAAGAAGGATCTTAAACGGTTAGAACAACTTAATATGCTGTTGGTGGAGAATAAAGAGAATTAACATACAGTGAAAGGGTTCGGCATCTTGCCGAACCCTTCGTTTTCATTTGACATATCACCGCAAAACTACTGCGGATAAAATCATAAATCCTACAATTGATACCATCGTGTATACCGAAATCGCCGATGAGTAGAATTCTTTTTTCTCTTTTCCATTCTGATGTATCACACTTGATATTTTTCTATCACACACGTATGCTTCCGTTCGCCCACCGGAGCATCTTTATCATAATTAATTCCAACCAGCAAAATCTCACCGCCAAAATCTTTGATTGCCGCCGGGTAGTTCCGTTTCTTAATCTGTGTAATTGCTCCTTCCGCTGCTTTATCCCACTTCATTTCAACTACTAATGCCGGAAGATTCGACGTTTTCTTTGGAAAATATACAATATCTGCATAGCCATTGCCTGACGGAAGTCTTCGAACTTCAGATAATAATCGCGATAACTAAAATATGCAAGCTTGATCACGCTTCGTAATGCCTGCTCATTATTGTAGAAAAGAGCCGTTGTCTCCTCTATATGGATCTTCTCAATCTGTGTTGCTACTGCATCCGCATTCATATGTACTGTATCTGAAATTATCTGGTCGCTTTCACGCACACGTTGAATTGTCTCGTTCCGTCTGACTCCCCTGATCGTCCTTGAAAATTCCCGCTTGATTTCTTCATTTGGAATATGCACTTTTTCCGTTTCTTTGTCATAAGCCAGATAGCCCAGATGAATCAACAATGTCAGTACATCATCTTTCTCTCTGAATGTTACAAGATCATTCGAAAATCCACTCGTATCAACTTCTACTTCAATACCACCGATCAGTTCAGCGATTGTCTTGGAAAGTCCGTCATAATCAAGACTAATATATTCCATCAAACTCTCTGCTGCCGATGTCTGCGTCCAGTAGGAATCGAAATCATCATTTCTAAGTGCTTTCATTACAGAGTTCGGATTATAAATTGAATTTGCATTTGGGAATGAATATCCATCATACCATAGCTTCATCTTCGAAAAATCTATTTGATATTCGCTGCACAGGTTCTTTACTTCCTGTTCTGTAAAACCTACATATGGCGCAAACTTCTTGGTTTTACCATTGTAAATTCTTCGAAGTCAGAAATTGCAGACTGTGAACCATCTTTTTTAATCGGCAGGATTCCTGTCATATAAACTGCTGCGAAAATCTTATCCGTTGTTCCACTATTTTTAAATAATGACCGTAAAAATAATAGATACTCTCTCTGGATTCCTGCATTTCCACCATTCTCACGAATCGGTGCATCCCACTCATCGATAATCATAATGATTTTATTTCCTGTATAAGTCACCAGATTCGCTAATGTATCAAACAGTGCTTCTGCTTCTTTCACTTCCGAATAAATATCTAAAACTTCTTCTGTTATATTTCGTTTCACATAGGAGACTGCATCTTCCGATGATGTCACACCAAGAACACTCGCCATATCCAGATAGATCACATCATACTGATTCAAATATTTTAAATATTCATCATCTTTTGCAATTTTAAGATCATCAAACAATTCCTTGGAATCACAAGTCTTATCATAATATGCACACAACATTTTGGCAGCAAAAGATTTCCCAAAGCGCCGTGGTCTGCTAATACATGTCAGATTCCGTGGCGTATTGATTGTTTGATTAATCAGACTTATCATTTCTGTTTTATCGACATAAACGTCATTTCTCATATTCGAAAAACCGCTGTTTCCCGGATTCAAATAACTTCCCATCTGTGCTGTCACCTCCTCGCATATTTTTATTTAATTTCTTGTAACTTACTTGTTATCTTATATGTTTTCTTACTATATTATATCTAATTTTTATTTGTTTTACCATAACTTACGTGTTATCTTGTACGTTTTCTTGTCTTTTATTAATTTGCGAACATATCAAGACTTCTCTCTGCAAGTTCCTCAAATTATCATTACAATCATCATTTTCTCTTGACAATCCTTTGAATTTCCATATAATTATCTATGGTAATTAACTTTGGTAACTATATAGGAGTTTTATTATGACAAATAAAAAAATCAAACGCATGCTCGATGCATGTTATCAGGCAAAACGAATTCGTGAGATGCTCCCTCCGCTTCCGGAAGGTATCATGTCATCTCACATCCGCTATATGGATATGATCCAGGAGCTTCAGAAACAGAAGTCCATGTAAGAGTTTCTGATTTAAGTGACGTTCTGAATATCCCGCGACCGGGTGTCACAAGGACAATAAAAGAGATGGAGAAGAAAGGATTAGTCAAAAGATCTCCTCTCCGGATGACGGACGTGTCACATACTTGTCTTTGACAGAGCACGGGAAGAAAATCTCAGAAAAGTATAATGAAAATTATTTTAATGAGCTGATTCCTTACCTTGACGGAATCTCTGATGCGGACGCTGACTGCATGATTCAGACGATTCAGAAATTTTACGACATCATGTGTGAAAGGAGTGCTCAAAAATGACTGATAAAACTGCTGATTTTACACAAGGAAGCATTTTAAAGAAACTGGTGGCATTTATGATGCCGGTACTTGGTGCATTGATCCTTCAGGCAGCGTATGGAGCGGTTGACCTTCTGGTCGTTGGAAGATTTGGTTCTACTTCCGGGCTTTCTGCTGTTTCTACTGGAAGCCAGGTTCTGAATCTGGTCACTTTCGTAGTTGTCCAGTTTGCTATGGGTATCACGGTTCTGATTGCACGTTATCTCGGCGAAAAGAAACCGGAACAGATTGGCTCGGTCATCGGCGGTGCTGCAATTGTATTTACAGCGATTTCAGTTGGATTGTTCATCGTCATGGTTTGTTTCGCGCATCCAATCGCGATCCTGATGCAGGCTCCTGCAGAAGCTATAGAATTGACTGCTGTTTACATCCGTATCTGCGGAAGTGGAATCTTTTTTATCGTCGCTTACAACCTGCTTTCTGCGATTTTCCGTGGACTTGGAGACAGCAAGTCCCCTCTGCTTTTTGTACTTGTCGCATGCATCATAAATGTTTTCGGTGACTTGATACTTGTTGCAGGTTTCCACATGAACGCAGCCGGTGCCGCGATTGCAACTGTTTTCGCCCAGGCAATCAGTGTTGTCTTCGCAGTAGTTCTCCTTATCAAAAAAGAACTACCATTCAAGATTAGAAAGAAAGACTTCTGTCTGAATCCACAGTGCAAGAAATTCCTCATTATTGGACTCCCTCTTGCACTCCAGGAATTCCTGACACAGATGTCATTCCTCGCACTCTGCGCTTTTGTAAATCGGCTCGGACTGGAGGCTTCTTCTGGTTACGGCGTTGCCTGCAAAATCGTAAACTTTGCAATGCTGGTACCTAGCGCACTCATGCAGTCCATGGCTTCTTTCGTCTCTCAGAATGTCGGTGCCGGAAAGCAAAGCGTGCAAAGAAATCTATGTTCACCGGAATCGGTGTCGGTCTGGTTGTGGGATGTTTCGTCTTCACTCTTGTATTTCTTAAGGGAGATGTGCTGGCCGGATTCTTCTCTACCGATGCAGCTGTTATTCAGAATGGTTTTGCTTACCTGAGAGGATTCGCACCGGAAACAATTGTAACAGCCGTTCTTTTCAGTATGGTAGGGTATTTTAATGGAATGATAGGACTCTTTGGGTTATGACACAAGGTCTGATTCAGACACTTCTGGTTCGTTTGCCAATGGCATACATCATGAGTATCCAGCCAAACGCCAGCCTGACAAAGATCGGTCTTGCTGCACCGGTTTCTACAGCAGTTGGAATTATGTTGAACGTTGGATTTTATGTTTATTTAAATCGAAAAAAATAGCCCCCTGCAACCGCTGCCACCGGCATTACAACCCCGCAGGCGATTGCTCCGAAGATCATTGAGGCACAATTTTCAAACATGATTTTAGAATTCAACAGTAGTTCAAACGAATATCCCTGCATCCGCAGATAGGAAAAAAGCAGAAGTGATTCTCCTAAATATGCAAACAGAAGTGTATTCACCGTTGTTCCGGTCACTTCTTTTCCTATCTGCATTCCGCTGTGAATCAGTTCTTTAAAAGTCATATCTTCTTTATGGCTTTTCACTTCATAAACAGATGTGGTAACTGTCAGTGCCATATCAAGAACAGCTCCAAGAGTACTGAGAAGTATAACAGAGACAGCAACATTTCTCATACTGATATTCAGGTTTATATTATAATAAAATACATCTTCTCCAACCTGTTGTATCTCGTTAAGACCTCCCGCCTCACTTCTCCATACAACGATATATATGAAGAAGAACAGCAACAGCATTGTGATCATAGTTGCAAGAAATGCACTCCATGTCTTTCTATTGCTACCATTTTGATAGAACAACGTAATACAGGAAATGACAACACCGACACAAACCGTAACGAGAAGAACAGGAACTCCTGATGCCATAAGCCAGATTGCAAGACTTAAGATCAACAGATTTCCACACAAAGCAATAAGCGAAACGACACCTCTGTCTCCACCGACGACCATAATTAAAATCAGTAAAATCAATCCAAGTGTTATCAGCATTTTCTTTCTCCCTGCACCTTTCTTGCTTTCTTCTGTCTACGAAACATTCTTGCGACCTTTATCATCACAGAAGTAACCAAAATAGAAATCGGTATTGCCAGAACAATTCCTATACTTTCCACCAGGAATCTGCACAATTCACATGGAATGTGCAATTTATAATAGTAATTAAACTCACATCATTATTCATCCGAATCAGACACATTGGGATCAGTCCACAGCCAAAGACAAACAACAGCACATTTATCATCGTTCCCATAATGTCATATCCAATTTCTCTTCCTGATTTAATAATTCCAAAAATGTCACTTCCGGCTTCTTTTCAACAATTTCACTTAAGGATGCAGCGATGGCGACCGCCACATCCATGATTGCTCCCAGTCCTGAGATCAGGATTTCTGCATGGAAAATTTCATCCGGATTTTCAATACTTCCAAGATACTCCATGGTCGAATAATCAAGATCTTCTGCATGATGGATTACAACATCAAAGATTCCCATGATCATTACAAGAACAATCAATGTTGTAAAAAGTGCTGCCCATGTCTTTTTATGAATCCCGTTTAATCCAACCAATGTAATAACCGCAAAAGAATCACCAGCCTGCTGCACATTTCCAGCACATTTGATGTATCTCCCGCTTTCCAAAAACCAATTGCAAAAACAGCAACATTAAAAATAACGGTCAATATCGTAAGCGCACCCTGTCTTCCTGCAACGATAATTAATATAAACATCAGAAATCCTATGAGTATCATAAGCTCTGTATCTCGTTTCAGTCCACGAATTCCAGAACCCATTCTCTTGCTTGTTCCATTGAGCAGTACCTTATCTCCCTTATGATATGGCTGTTTCATCATTCCGGTATACGTGCACTCATTCGTAAAACTTATTGTCTTTCCCTTGTTTTCTCCATTTAGGATTACTCCCTGGATATTCTGCTTATATTTTTTCTCCTTCGTCCTCTGGTTCCTGTCTCTTCTCCTGAGACACTGGTTTCGACCTTTGTCAGTTTTGCAATGGGTGTGCTATACAACCATGCATCATTTGCAACAAAGATAATACACAGCAGATACAATATGCCAAGGATACAATATAACTTTCTTTTCTTGCTTTGTTTTACAAATTCCAACATTACTTTACTTCCATCTCGAATCTATCAAAAATCATTTTTTTTATTTTAGCGCAAAAAATTTTATTGTCAAGATGAATTTGAAAATGATTTTCATGTTAAAAGAACAGGACAACACGCTAACGCGCACTGCCCTGTTCTTCTTTTCTCTATTCTACTTTGCTTCTCCCTCCGGGAAAATAATTTTATTCACGAAGAAGAATACCACCATCGATACGCCTCCGTTGAGCACGGTTGTTCCGATATTGTAAAGCCATCCAGGTACGAACATTCCTGCTACTGCAACCCAGATACAGTTAATTGAGTTTACAATACATGTAACAATACAAAATGCAATCAGATACCAGAACGCCTGATACCAGATCTTTCCTTTGCTGCGGAACACAAAGCTTCTCTGGATTGGGAAGTTGATGCACTCGCCAATGAGCATTGCGATCATGTATGCACAGAAGTACGGCAGTCCGCCATGCGCCGCATCATATCCGATGATATTCCATTTAAATGTCTCACCGAATAATGTAATGTCGATTCCCGGGAAACCGAAATCAATATTCGGAAGTCCTGCAAACGCAAGTGGCAAAAACAGCAGCATTACATATTTAAGTACAGTGATCAGATTACTTACGATTACGAACAATCCGCCTTCTCTTATCCATTTTGAAGCACTCGGATGTTTCTCGGCAAAACGGTTCCATATGTTGTTTGACTTATTCATTCTACGCTCTCCATTCTTCTAAGATTCTAGATTCTATTGTCCTCCCCGGACTTTGTATCTATATCCTAACATGGATTACATGCCTATCTATTGTACTTACATAACCTGCACTTTTTCTGCATAAACTGCAAGCTTAATTTCCTTGTTCTTCTTTAATCGGAATCAAAATCTTCAGGTCAAATCCAGTTTTCTTTTGTATCAATCGTAACTGCTCCGCCGTATTTATTCACTGTATAACGGATACTCTTCATTCCGTATCCATGATACTTTTTGTCTTTCTTTGTTGTCGCAATATTTCCATCCTGATACTGCAATTTTTCTTCACAGTAATTCTCGAACTTAAGAATCAAAAATGCCTTCTGTCTGGACACTGTCACATGAATCAGTCTCTTCTCCTTGTCCTGTATCTTCATCTCACATTCAATCGCATTATCGAGTGCATTGCCAAAGATACTGCAGATATCCATAACATCCATAAAGTCTAACAGTGTTCCGTCTGCCACACAGGTAAGTGTAATCCCATTCTTATTACAATACAGACTTTTGCTCGTCAGCACAGTATCGAGAACTTTATTTCCGGTTTTATTCTGTGCTTCATACTGACGGATCTCCGCCTCCATCTCATCCAAAAATGCTTCTCTTTTCTGAGGATCTTCCTCACTTCTCAATACTGCAATCTGATGTTTCAGATCATGATATTTGTAATTGATCAACTCAATACTTTCCTTTGACTGCACATACTGTGCATATTGATTCTGAAGTACATTCTGAACTGCCTCAAGTTCTTTTCTTGCCCGCATCTCACAGCATTGCATAAGATGTGCGTACAGAATCGCAATTCCGGCAAGATCCACGATTGTACGAATATTTGCTATCTCAAATGAATACCTTCCGGAAAATGGAGTATTTACCGTGAGATAACTAATGTTGCTGACAGCAAAAACAGATATCGCAATCAAAAATGCTGAAAAACATTCTTTCCAACCTATCTCCATCTGTCCATCTTCCGGGAAATGTACATGCAAGATCTTGAACAAGATCACGCTGATCATTCCATATCCAAGGATAAGGGCTGACCATTCTTTCCACCATACTCCTGATTGCGCTATCCTAAAGTAACAAGCAACCTGCCATTCTATCGATGCCATGAATTCTGCCACAACAAATGCGATCAGCACAAAATATACTGCGTCTGTTATTTCGATCGCACAGGATACATAAATGAAAAACAGCATAAGGAATACTGCTACGATCATGCAGGGAATCCAGAAAAACAATCTGACATCTTCCGTCACAACCATGAATCCGCTCTGTACAACAAGCATCACTGCCATGATCACAGCTGTCTTTATTTTTGAAAATCTCTTTTTAAATGGCAGGATAAATATCATGCATGCAAGCCACTCTGCAATTGCCGAGTAAAGTCTCGGGATATCCGGCATCAAATGATCGATCATTTTATCACCTCTCCCCAATATCTTGTCAAAGCTTCCATAAATTCCTTTTTACGTGCACGACTCAACACCAGTTCTTCACCTTTTACCACCGCACAGTTGTCCTGAATTCGGTCTACGTGCTGCAGATTGATCAGATATCCTTTATTTCCTCTGCAGAAGTTCATCCCAGAAAGCTTTTCATCCATCTCTTTCATTTTCCCTGTGGTTTCATAATCCCCAAGGATCGTATGAAGGATCAACGTATGTCCCTGACTTCAATATAGTAAATATTTGCGATATTAATACGCACCATACCGCCTTTTATATTTACCATAATCACCTTTGCCTCTCGCTCTTTCATACGTTCGATCGCGCGATTCAATCTCTGGGAGAACGCAAAATAAGAAACTGGTTTCAACACATAATCCAACGCATCTACCGCATAACCTCTAATTGCATACTGTGCCATGTTTGTAATAAAGATGATTACAACTTCACTGTCCATTTACGGATTTCTTCCGCAGCTGACATTCCATCCATGAATTTCATCTCGACATCCATAAGGATAATGTCGAACTGAGATTTGTATTTATTGACAATCTGATCTCCATCGGAATAAATGGTTATCTCGAACGCTTCTTGATTCTCTGCCTCGTATTGATGCAGAAATTCTTCCAGCTGTTTTGCATACATTGCTTCATCTTCTACAATCGCAATTTTGATCATTTGAATCCTCCTCCTACTATCTTTCTATATATAATAAAGGATTTTTTTATCTATCTCAAGTCGTTGCTACGCTTTATATAACTGTTCAGAGGCGATTATGTTATCATAACGAAAACAGATTGGCCTGTTTTTTGCTGTCCAATCCTGTCTTTCATAGTTTCATATATTACGCTTCTGCGTTATCTACATTTTTTCTTCTTTCTGAAA
>ENA-OQAS01001089-OQAS01001089.1-human-gut-metagenome-genome-assembly--contig:-NODE-1089-length-13207-cov-6.112385_pt1 | contig 13207 bp, 14 predicted proteins | sample MGYA00242733_ERZ504523 | MGnify/ENA primary metagenome ERZ504523 (study PRJEB26092, sample SAMD00036239) | human gut metagenome | host: Homo sapiens | study: EMG produced TPA metagenomics assembly of... | reverse complement strand
GGGCAGGGAATCTTCAACGCGAAATCCTCATCCGTATCACGCGGCTGCGGATCGTATACGCCTTCCACGTCGTCGATTCGAAGAAGGAAACACCGTTGAGATACACATCGCCAAGATGTTTGTCCGGATCCTCGCCGAACTTGGGCATTTCCAGCCAGTCACCGAAAATCGGGGTCGCGAATGGATTGAAATCCCCGAACATCGTATTATCAAGCACCACCGTCCACACATGCGGATGATCGGCCAATTCCGTCCAGCCCTGCACGCATTCCGAGCCTTTGATAACCGGCCGTGCTTCGCCTTCGGCTCCGCAGTAGGTGATGCGCTCATGTTCACTCAGACCGCCGCGTTTCGGATCGACTTGTTCGCGGTATACGCCTTCATGCACGATTACCGTATCACCCGGAGAGGCCATCTGCGCGGCCTTGGAAATCGTGGCGAACGGATGCTCCGCGTCGCCGCACGCAGCATCGCTGCCGGTTGGTTTGACATGGTATTCAAACTTCATTGCTGAATCTCCTTATTCACACATGTTCCTAAACCGTGACAGTAACGCTCCGCCATGGTTCGCACCAACCCCATACCGGTACGTCCTGCCCGGATTGCAGCACACATCCGTCATCGAAAATCTTCGGCATCGCAAGCATCGTTGCTTTTCCTTCTTCCATCTTTGACAAGTCCACATAAAGCCTCCGTATACGATTCATACGCTGCATACGTCAGTGGCGACGAAAACACAGCTCCCGTCGCCACCAAAACACCTACTCGTTATCGGGCAATTCCCGATAATCGAATTCGCTGAATTTCGCAACCCTGTCGTATCCAGAAAGATCGATTGCAGCCAAACCGACGAATGCTCCGGTGAAGAATCCGCCGTATCGACGCAGGATATAGTCGTCCGACAGGATCTTCGCGTCCAGTTTCACGCCCAGATCGACCCATGAAGTCCCATCAAACGAATATTCATACGAATACCACTGCTTGCGCACCTTCGTGCGCAGCCACACGGACTTCACGTCATCCGGCACTGCTGGAGCGGTATCCCGCAGGAACGACGTGTAGTTGTTGAAATCGTTCTGAGCGACCTCAATCACGCGGCATTGCCGCCGCTCGTCCCAAGTCACGAACACCCACGACCAGCATAAATCATCGTAGTAGTTCGTCAGGCCGGCATCTGGCGGTAGTTCTTCGGATCGAACTCAACCTTTACGGTCGCATCGAAGTTGAACGCCTGCCAACGACGTGCCACCAACGACAGATCGAAAAGGTTGCACAGCGAGCCCTGGCCACGCAGTTCCAACACGCCGCCACCGACCTTGCCCATCTCGCCATCGAACGGCACACGCAGCGTATTCCAATTCAAATCCAACGTATCGGACATGAAATCGTCATGCTGGCTGTGATCCGCAGATGCCTCGGTCTCGATGGCATCCTTCGGAGCATCCACATAACGCTGTCCGCCATGGCCTCCGACAATATACGGCCAGCCATCCTCGGTCCATTCGACCTTCTGGATGGAGGTTTCACGCCCCAGCGTGCACCAGCGCGCGGATCAGTGAAGGATTCATTGTCGTGATGCCACGGACGACCGCACAGCGAGGCGTAATACCATTCGCCGGACGGGGTATCGACCAGCGCGCCATGCCCCTGCTTTTGCAGACAGGAACGCGGCGTGTCGAAATTCGTGATGAACGGATTCGACGGCATGCCTTCGAAGGACAACGCGTCAAAGACTTGGATCGGGCCACGACTTCCTGATGCGTATACACGGTACCGCCTTCAGCGGCGAACAGGTAGTAATAGCCATTGATTTTGTACAGATGCGGTCCCTCGGTGAGTTTGACGTCCGTACCGCGCCAAATCGTACGTTCAGTTTCCGGCTTGAGCTTCATCGTCTTCACATCGAATTCGGTCAGTGTGATGCCGTCGAAGCCATGATGGTACTCACGAAAATCCCAAGTCTGCTGCACCAGATACTTGCGGCCATCGTCGTCATGGAACAGGCTTGCGTCGAAGCCGACACCGTTCACGCGAATCGGCTCGCTCCACGGACCATGGATACTTTCGGCAGTGACCAAATAGTTCGTGCAATCCTTGAACGCACCGTTCACGACCTTCACGTCCGTGTAGATCAGCCAGAATTTGCCGTCCGCATAGGAAAGATCCGGAGCCCAGATGCCACCGGATGACGGATTGCCGCGCATGTCAAGCTGGCTCGTGCGGCTCAGTGGACTCGGCAACAGGTTCCAATGGACCATGTCCTTGGACTCGTGCAGACGGACACCTGGGAACCATTCGAACGTGGAATTGGCGATGTAGTAGGTATCCCCGACCCGAATCATCGAGGGATCGGCATTGAATCCCGGGAGAACGGGGTTTGCGATTTGCATAAAGTACTCCTTTATATGGAACCCTCGGCCATAGGCCGAGGGAGTTGCAAGCAATCAGATGATGATCAGACGTATTCCATGCGGCATTACTGACGGCTACGCCCATCACGAATCTTCGCGAATGCTTCTCGGGATCAGGCGCGGCATTAAGCAACACTTTCGTGTAGTCTTGCTGCGGATTCAAAATCACATCATCAGAAGGACCATGTTCAATAATGTCTCCATGACACATCACCATAATCTCATCCGAAAAATGGCGAGCAGTCGCCAGATCATGGGTAATGTACAGCATGCCGATGTGTTCTTCCTGCTGAATTCTAGACAGCAGGTTAAGCACGCCTAACCGCAAAGAAACATCCAACATCGAAACAGGCTCATCCGCAATTAGAACCTTTGGCTTAGGAGCCAATGCACGTGCAATTGCGACGCGCTGACGCTGTCCACCAGACAGCTCATGAGGACGTCGATACATGAAATTGACGGCAGGCGTTAATTCAACACGTTCCAGCAGTTCGATAACCTTCTGCTCATATTCCTCTTGGCTATTTGCCATGTGATTAATCATAAGAGGACGAAGAATATGGTGGAAAATCGTATGATATGGATTCAAGGAAGCGAACGGATCCTGAAATACCATTTGCACATTATGACGGTATTCGTACAAATCCTTACCATGCGTAGGGACAGGCTTGCCGTCCAACGTGATGCTTCCAGAAGTCGGCGTCTCCAAACATGTAATCATTCGGGCGATTGTCGATTTCCCGGAACCAGACTCACCAACAAGAGCAATGGTCTTATCCGAAGCTAACTCGAATGATGCATCCTTCACCGCATGAATCGTCGTGGTTTTCAAACCATTACGCAGGGTAAAATCTTTTTTCACATGCTCAAGCTTCAATACTGACATGATTATTCCTTTCACGCATGGCGTGGAACACGAACGAATGAGCCACGATCTCCTGTCAAAGATGGGAACGAGCTCAGCAACCGTTGTGTATACGGATGCTTCGGATTGAAATACACGTCTTCAGAAACGCCTTGTTCTACGATGACACCATCTTTCATCACAGCAATTTTGTCCGTGATCTCCAAGAGCATCGGCAAATCATGCGTAATAAAAATAACAGAGAAGCCCTTGTCACGGCGCAATTCCGAAATTTCCTCGATGATTTCACGCTGTACAACAACGTCCAATGCCGTGGTCGGTTCATCCATAATAATCAGCTGCGGCTCAAGAGCCAAAGCCATGGCAATCATCACACGCTGACGCATGCCGCCGGAAAGTTCAAACGGGTAAGCAGCTAGACGATTTGGATCGACATGCACCATCTCAAGCAAATGTGCGCAACGGTCTTGTCGTTCGCTCTTCGCCATATGAGGACGATGAGTTTTATAAATATCGGCAAGTTGCTTACCAATCTTAGTTACAGGACTTAATGAATTCATGGCGCCCTGAAACACCATGGAGGTTTTCTCCCAACGGTATTCACGCAATGAACGCCCCGACAAAGCACGGATATCAATATCTTTCCCTGACTTATCATGGAAAATCACAGAGCCAGAGTTAATCTTACCCGGAGCTTTCAGCATTTGATTGATGCTATACGCCAATGTACTCTTGCCGCAACCGGATTCACCAGCCAAACCAAGCATCTCACCGCGACGCAATTCGAATGTAGCGTTCTGCACGGCGTGCACCGGATCATCCGTATCGTAGATAACGTCGAGGTTATCGACCGAAAGCAGGATATCAGAATTCTGAGTCGCCATCGTGTTCACCCTTTCTTTCCCTTGCTTTTCTTGGTAGGCTTACGTAGTCGCGGATTGATGACTTCATCGATGGAGAAATTAATGAAGGACAATCCGGCGCCGATGATAGCGATCATCAGTCCCGGTGGCAGGAACCACCACCATGCGCCCGTGTTCAGAGCAGAACCGTTCTGCGCGTAATACAGCATGGTTCCCAGCGAGAAGGATTGGGTCGACCCCAGGCCAATGAAGGACAACGAAGACTCACTCAGGATTGCCATAATAACGGAGAACACAAACTGCGATCCCATCACAGGCAACAGATTAGGCAGAATTTCAACGGTAATCACGCGCCACGGACGTTCACCTGCAATTTTTGCGGCAAGAACATAATCACGCCCACGCATCGACAATGTTTGCGCCCGCAGTACACGGGCACCGCCAGCCCATGCGGTGATTGAAATAACAATGACCAACATCATCGTGCCCTTGGAAGGCATCAATGCAGAAATCACGATGGTCAGAGGCAACCCCGGAATCACCAGCATGATATTGGTAATCAGAGAGAACAAATCATCCCAAATTCCGCCAATATATGTGCCCAAAACACCGAAAATGAACGACATCGCAGTTGCAATCAAGCCAACAGCAAAGCCAATAATCAGAGAGCCACGGACAGAATAGCCAAGCTGAGTGAAAACATCCTGGCCAGACTGCGTAGTGCCCAACCAATGCTGGGCAGATGGCGCAGACAAGCCAATGTCATTGATCTTATTAGGATCCTTCGTGAAGATAGGAACAATAATGGCGAACAAAACCATTGCGATCACAATGGTTAATCCAGCCGTCAATTTTGCAGAACGCTCAGGGAGAACTCGCTTGAGAGAATCCAAAGCGGAGCGACGATGTTTAGCTTGGCTACGAGCCACAGCAGCGGAAGAATTTGTTGCAGACATATTTAACCTCAATCCTGTTGCCGCGTACGTGGATCGATAATGCCGTAAAGCAAATCAATGATAAAGTTCACGACTAGAACAGTAACGGTAATAATCAGGAAGATACCTTGCATCAGCGCGTAATCGTTACTGGTCACCGCTTGCAAAAGCATCTGACCAACACCTGGATAGGAGAACACCTGTTCAGTAAGCAATGATCCGCCCACCACTGCACCGATAGACGTGCCAAAGCCAGAAATGGATGGCAACACTGCATTACGAGCTGCGTAGCACATCATAATGCGTTTAGGACTTAAGCCTTGGCCTCAGCAGTAACAATGTAGTCCTCAGACAACGTGGAGACCATCATGTTACGCATACCGACAACCCCCATGCCCAGAGAGCTGACAAGAATCGTCAAGGCCGGCAAGATTGCATACTTCACTGCGCTCGAGAAGAATTCCCAAGTGAAGCCGGGCACAACCTCACGATAATTGTATCCGCCTGACTGAGGGAACCAATGCAGCGTACGGGCAAACACCCAAATGAAGATGAGTGCAAGCCAGAAGTAAGGAACAGCTTGGAAAATGGTGGACACAGGGGAAATGATGTTATCAAAAGCGCCACCACGACGCCAACCAGCCCAGATACCAAGAGCCTGTTGAACAAAGAACGATATAATCGTGGTTGTGCCGACAAGACAAATGGTCCAAGGCAGTGCAGAAGCAATGGACGTTGTAACTTGGTTGGGGAAATACGTTACAGATACGCCCCAGTTGCCGGTGAAGATATTCTTCAGATAACCAATATACTGCTGGAAGATGTTGCCTCCATCTTGTCCCAGCATTGCAGTAATCGCTTCCCTTGTTTCGGGTGCAACAGTACCACCTCGCGATGCAAGCCTGGTAAGAACAGCTGAAACCGGATCACCTGGCATCAGTCGCGGGATGGCAAAGTTCAATGTCAAAGCCGCAAACAATGCAACAAGGTAAAATCCTATCTTTTTCAGGTAGAACCTCATCGTTACCTCATTTCTACACGGAAAATGGTGCACAAAGCGCACAGCTAAAACGCCTTGTGCACCGTTTGATTCATAAAATCCGTCAGGTTACTTCTTAACCTTCAGGTTCTTCAGGACAATGCCCAAATCAGGATTTGCCCAAGTCTGCGGATTAGCATAGACGTTATCGTCTGTCGGCCAACCGGTAACCTTATCGCTCCACATTTCGCTCAGACCGGATTGACGCAGAATCGGGATATACGGCATGTCCTCAAACACCTGAGTCTGAATCTTCTCATATTCAGACTTCTTGGTCGCCACATCAGTGGTGGTATTGATGACATTAAGAGCATCATCCACGGTCTTATTGCTGTAGCGAGCGTAATTAGGCCAAGCGCTTTTACCCACTTCAGCCGTATTGGCAGTGGCATAGAACTGGTTGTAGAACATCCATGGTTCGGCACCTGCGACCCACAGACCATAAATGGACATTTCAAACTGGCCCTGCTGCATCGCCTGAGTCCATTCATTAGAAGACATTTGGTCCGCATGCAGATCAATACCGATTTTTTTCAGCTGCTGCGAGGAGACGTTAATCGCGTTGATCCAGTCAGAGACATCACTCATAACAGCGACTTTGATGCTCAGCTTAACTCCGTCCTTCTGATAGATGCCGTCATCACCCTTCGTATAGCCGGCGTCCTCCAGTATCTTGACGGCTTCATCCGTACGTCCTTTACCCGGAATAGGTGAATCCGGGACGTCATCCGAAGCGTACTTGGTGAACTGTCCATACGGATACAGAGAACCAGCCAGCTCACTGTACTGGCCATTCAGAGCGAGTTTATTAATCTGATTACGATCAAGAGCGTAATAGATAGCCTTGCGCACTGCCGGATCAGTGATAGGACCACTGCAGCCGAGTTCTTTGTTCGAACAGGTCATGAATGCCATCTGACTAGAAGGAACGTTAACCGTCTTAATATCAGGATATCCCGACAGCACATCATCCATATTCGGGAAGATCGCAGACATCCAGTCCACATCGCCAGCGGTCAAGGCATTTTGAGAAGCTTGGGTGCCACCGGTGATCAGAACATAACGGACGCCATCAATTTCAGGCTTACCTTCATCCCAGTAGTACGGATTCTTCTTAAACGTGTAAGCGGTTGGGGAAAAGTTCCCGCCCTTAACTGTGAAAGGCCCAGAGCCAACAGCGTCTTTATTGGTATAGGTCACCGGATCATCGATCTTTTCCCACACATGCTTCGGGACAATCATCGTGCCGGACAGATACGACAGAGCATTCACCGATTCAGGCTTGTCCAAAGTGATACGAACTTCCGTATCGCTAAGGGCCTTGACAGAGCCAGCAAAGCCACTGGTATTCAAGCCTTGTTGGAATTAAGGAGGTTGAATGTGTATGCAACGTCTTCGGCAGTGTAAGGTTTGCCATCAGACCACTTTTCACCGTCACGAATCGTTACATCAATAGTTTTCGCATCGTCACTGATAGTGTAGGATTTACCCATTAGCGGTTCCAGCTTAGTAGGTCGTCCTTAAGGTTGTTCATATAGAACAATGGCTCGTACAGAGCACCGACCACACCGGTCAAAGCTGTAGAAGAGAACGGATTATAATTCAACGACGCCTGCGAAGTTGAATTCATAACACTGTTGATAATGACTCCGTCCTTCGCGGTGCTATTAGTACCTCCGCCGCACGCAGCCATTGAAACGGCCGCTACACCAGCGCAAACAGCAGCAAGCACTCGCTTCCAAGTTCTTGACTTCATCATGTCTTTCTCCTTTGGTGACTGTATGAACACACATCTTCATGTTTCGTAAATGCTTTAGCATTTCAGTCAAAGCACTACTTAATTATATGATTCGACTTTCAAGAAAGTCAAATCGCTTAACCAAGTACTTAGAATTTTTGTTACGAAGTTTTATATGCAAATATTTACGAAACTTTCGAATAGATTTAAGTATTCCAAAAGCAGGAAATTACAGGCTTCCGCCCAAACACGATTAATTGCGAAAACTATTTACGCTGTCCCCGCCAACCGAACACGCCGAACAACAGCGCAAAACATATCTTCAAAACAAGACCTCAAACTACTGTGACAAGTGTCAGCAAAACATCATAGATGGCAAGAAGCTCGATATCATAATTCAGAAGCGACGCATCGTTGCGCCCATTCCGAATCACATAAGCCATGTGTCCTAGGATCAACGACACAGCTTTCACCCTACCGAGAGGATTCCGTTATGGAACATATTCTCGACAGACGAACCGCCACCATCCTCACCTATACACGTACCCATAAACCAGGGACGACGCCCTGCGGCCTAGCCTACGCCGTTCACTTTGCCATCAGCGACATCAACAGCTGCGCATAGCCATAAGACGCATGGGCGTTGGACTCCCTCTGACTCCGCCGATAAAGGGCTTCCAGCGATTGCCGGAAGCCTTTTGCATATCGGCTTAGCGCGCCAACGTTCAGCAGCGGAAGCGATCGCCTCGTCGCTGGCAGTGGCGGAGAAACGCAGACATTCCGGCGCACCATAGAACTCGCCGGGGCTGGCGATGATGCCAATCTTGGCAAGCTGCTCCATATCGGTCCAACAATCGCCCGACTTGGCTCTCACCCACACATACAATGCACCATCCGGCATGTCGGTGCAGTATCCGTAAGCACGCAATGCCCCCACCAGCACGCCGAGACGTTCCCGATAGCGCGCATGCTGAACCTTGACGGCTTCCAGATCACGCAATCCGGCAGCCATCGCAGCCTGCACCGGACCGGGAATAATCTGACCAATCTGCTTGCGATATGCACTCATCGATGCAATCAAAGACTCATCTCCGGCAATGAACGCGGTACGATACCCAGCCATATTGCTCTGCTTGCTCAACGAATACAGCACCAGCACGCCCTCGGCGGAGCCCAAACACACATCACTTCGCAAAGCGCACGGCGTCGATTGCAGCGGATCATCATCAGCGCCATTCACAGCACCCCTCCACTGCATCAGCGCATAGCATTCGTCGGAAAGCACCACCGCGCCGATCTCACGCGCAGCTGCGACAATGCCAGCCATCCGCTCGGCCGAATACACCTCGCCCGTCGGATTGCAAGGGGAATTCACCCACACCGCTTTGACGCCGGGCACATTGCGCCACGACGCAACATCAGCCACATCGTCGACCTTAAGCACCTGCGCTCCGGCCAACTGCGTGCCGATCTCATACGTCGGGTACGAAACCTTCGGCTGCACCACAACATCATCCTCACCGAAATGCAGTAGCGACGCCATCAACGCAACACCCTCTTTGGAGCCGACTGTAGGCACCACATCAGCATGGATCGCCTGCAAATCAACATTGCGAGTTGCCGAAAACCATTCAGCAATCGCAGCACGTAAATCGGCAGTACCGGCAGTAGCCGGATATCCATACGCATTCGGATCATTCGCCGCCACTGCGAGCGCCTTGCGCACCGAGTCGGGCACGGGATCGACGGGAGATCCCACGGACAGGTCGATCATGCCTCCGAACGCGGCTTTTGCCGTGCGCTTGTATGCTGCGATACGCGACCAATCGTATGGCGAAGAAAACTCATGAAAGCCCATCGTGAAAACTCCTTATAATCCTCTATAAACAAAAATATGCGGCCTCTTCCAACGGGAAAAGGCCGCTTTCAAATGCCGATCACTGATTTTGCGGCGGCAGAGCAGCTACCTGCTCCGGATCCTTACCGATCGGGCCGGCTGCGGAAGCGCCGCCCATATCGCCGACTTCAGCGAAGAAGCTGACTGCGGCATCCTTGTACCAGGCCCACTCGTCTGGCAGATCATCTTCATAGAAGATGGCTTCAGTCGGGCACACCGGTTCGCATGCGCCGCAATCCACGCATTCGTTCGGATTGATGTACAGGGAACGGGAGCCTCGTAGATGCAATCGACCGGGCATTCGTCCACGCAGGCCTTGTCTTTGACATCGACGCACGGCTGAGCGACAACGTATGGCATGGTTACCTCCTTAACACTTACCGTTCAAGACTACTCTTGATTGCCAACTTCCAGCTCTCCCGTACCAAGTCGGGCGTGGCGGTAGCCGTAGCGAAGTAGATGCAGAAGCCGACCGCAAGCCAGACCACGAATCGGATCCAGGTGAGCACGCTCAGGTTGAGCATGAGCCAGATGTTGGCGAGCGCGATGAGGATAGCACCCATGGATTGCCGGGGATTTTGAAGACTCGCTTCAGGTCGGGACGCTTCTTGCGCATGATCGGAATAGAGATTGAAACAAGGGTGAATGCCGACAGCGTGCCGATGTTCACCATGTCGGCAAGGATACTGACGTTGCAGCTGGCTGCGATGAGTGCCATGACCACGCCGACGGCAATCTGCAGACGCACTGGAGTGCCGTGCTTGCCCGTGTGGCTGAGCGAGCGCGGCAGCAGGCCGTCTCGGCTCATGGCGAACACCACGCGGGTCAGGCCGAGCAGCAGCACCATGACCACGGTGGCCAGGCCGATCACAATGCCAAAACTGATGATTTTGCGGCCCAGTCAGCGCCGACCATTTCGAATGCCGTGGCGAGCGACGGATCTTTCTGCTTGGCGAGGTCTTTGTAGGAGACCATGCCGGTGGTGACGATGGCGACGAGGGTGTAAAGCACGATGATCAGTCCCATGCCCACGCCGATGCCCAGAGGAACGTTCTTCTTCGGATTGACGGTTTCTTCGGAGGTGGTGGCGACCACATCGAAGCCGAGGAACGCGAAGAACACGAGCGCGGCTCCGGAGATGATGCCGGCAATGCCGTAAATGCTGGGGGTCATGCCGGTGGCCCACTGCCATAATGGCTGTTCCATGGTTGCGGCCAAGCCGGATCCGGTGGCGGTCGCCGGTTCGCTCGGCGGAATGAATGGGGTGAAGTTTTCGGCCTTGACGTAGAAGAATCCGACGATTACCACGAATAGCACGATGGCGATCTTCAGCATGGTAAGCGCGCCGTCGACCCGTGCGCCGATTTTCGTGCCGCACACCAGCAGTGCCGTGAAGAAAGCTACGACGATGATTGGCGCGAAATCGAAATTGAATGATCCGATGGTGACGTTGGTATTGATATTCCATCCGACAAGTCGGAAGAAATCGTTGAGATAGACGCCCCAATATTTGGAGACGACGGAGCCTGCCATCAGCATTTCAAGGATCAAATCCCAGCCGATCACCCACGCGACGATCTCACCGACGGTGGTGTAGGTGAAGGTATAGGCGGATCCCGCAACCGGAATCATGGACGCGAATTCGGCGTAGCACATTACGGCCGCACCGCATACCACGCCGGCGATGAGGAAGCTGATGATCACGGCCGGACCCGCATGGAAGGCTGCCGCCTGCGCACCGATGGAAAAGATACCCGCGCCGACGGCCACGGCCACGCCCATAATGGCCAAATCCCACCAGGTCAGGTCTCGTTTCAGGGAGCGCCCCGACTCCTCTGTTTCCGCCAGCGTCTGCTCGACGGATTTCTTACGTAATACGTTCATTGCGTTTCCCTTCTCCCTTCGTTCTTACGTTTACTTAAGGCTCATGCCGATGACGACCGGTTCGGGAACGAGACGAATGCCGTATGCCCGTTCAACGCCATCCTGCACGGTTTTGGCAAGTTCCGCGATATCTGCAGCTGTGGCTCCGCCGCGGTTGGTCAATGCCAGCGTATGCATGGTCGAAAGCCCCGCTGCGGCATTTCCGCTGGTTTTGTAGCCCTTATGGAATCCCGCATGATCGATAAGCCATGCCGCGGATGTTTTGACGCCCGGCGTGCCATCCGGCAAGGTCGCGTCGAATCGTGGAGCGTCTTCGGGAAGCTTTGCCGCTTGTTCTTTGGTGAGAATCGGATTCATGAAGAAGCTGCCGCAGCTGTGGCGATTGTAGTCGGGTTCGTCGTTGCCTGCCTGCGTGCGCTGTGCGTCATGCGCGATGGCGACCAGTTCGCTCTTTTTGGTGCTCGCATGGCTTCGGTCAGATATCGATGGGATCTTCAAGCATGCCTTTGGAGGCGCGTACTTCAACACGGCGTTGCGAATATCCGCGGTCGCCATACGGTCGCCCACTTCCACGCCCAATGCTTTGGCGAGCTGGCCGTAGCAAACTACGCCGGTTTCGCTGTGATGCAGCGCGAAAGTAACGGACAACACCACGTAGCGCGGTGTCGGGAAGAAGTCGGCCGCAGGCGTTGCCGGAGCGTTGTACATGCTCGCTTTGAGCGCGCTCATGCGATAGCCGAAATGCAGTTCCTGATTGGTGAGCTCCTTGGTCTGCTTGTTTTTGCGATCCCAGACCTCCACGCTTTCGACGCTGGATGCGACTTCCTGGCCGTATGCGCCGATATTCTGCACGACCGACGCGCCGACAGTGCCTGGAATGCCGGAAAGTCCTTCCACGCCCTCCAAGCCGAGGTTGACGCAGTAGTCGACGAAATCATCCCAATTGCAACCCGCTTCGGCGTTGACATGCACGATTTTTTCGCCGTTTTCGACGGGAGCCGCCTCATCAAGCACGCTTACGGCGTGTCGCGCGTCACGCACCACGACACCATCGAACGGCGTGTCGGCCACGAGCATATTGGATCCGCCGCCGATCACGCACAGCGGCAATCCTTTGGCGTCGGCATCCTCGACGGCTTCGATAACGCCGACACGCGAGGTCGGTTCGATAAAGGATGCGATTGGTCCACCTACGGCGATGGTCGTGAGATCTGCGAAATTGGTCATGATGCTTAGCTTAGCGTGCGGGGAAGGCAGTTGGAAAGGTGTCAAGAAAAGGTTGAAAGAAAACAAAAAACCCGACCATATTGGTCGGGTTTCATAAAGCTTTGAACTCGCTCAGCGGGTCTCGCGATGCACGGTCTGCTTGCCGCAGCGGGAGCAGAACTTCTTCAGCTCAAGACGATCCGGCGTGTTACGGCGGTTCTTCGTCGTGATGTAGTTACGCTCCTTGCACTCGGTGCATGCCAGCGTGATGCCCCGGACGAATGTCGGCGCTCTTGCTTGCCATTTAAGTTCACCTCTTGTGGTTCGTTGCTATGCCGACGTTCCGTCGACCTTTGTAGCGAGAAAGAG
>ENA-OQAS01001088-OQAS01001088.1-human-gut-metagenome-genome-assembly--contig:-NODE-1088-length-13216-cov-2.125984_pt1 | contig 13216 bp, 17 predicted proteins | sample MGYA00242733_ERZ504523 | MGnify/ENA primary metagenome ERZ504523 (study PRJEB26092, sample SAMD00036239) | human gut metagenome | host: Homo sapiens | study: EMG produced TPA metagenomics assembly of... | reverse complement strand
TTTTATTTTTATTTAAGATTAATTACAAAAATAAATTTTATTACATCATAATTTTGTATTATAATATTTTCGAGGTGAAACATGAATAAAAATAATTATCATACCCATACCACGAGATGTTATCACGCTAGTGGAAAAGATGAAGAATATGTAAAGGCAGCTATTAAAGCTGGTATCAAAGAATTAGGATTTTCTGATCATACACCTTGGCATTATGATTCTTCTTTTAAAGCAACAATGCGTATGCCTGAAAGTCAATTAGATGATTATATTGAAAGCATTCGTTATCTTAAAGAAAAATATAAAGATCAAATTTCTATTTTAATTGGATTAGAATGTGAATATTTTGAAAGATATATGCCTTGGCTTGAAAAGATGTTAAAAGATAAACAAAATTGATTACATTATTTTAGGAAACCATTACTATGAAACAGATGAACTTCATCAATACTTTGGAAGTCCTGTCAATGAATACTATTTAAAAGCTTATGTAGATCATTGTATTCAAGCAATTGATAGTGGCCTTTATAGTTATATCGCTCATCCTGATTTAGTTTACTATGATCAAGACTCTAAACTTTATCAAGAAGAAATGTCACGATTATGCGCTTATGCCAAAGAAAAAGATATGCCTTTAGAATTTAATCTATTAGGATTTATGACACATAGACATTATCCAAATAATACTTTTTGGAAAATTGCAAGTCACTATAAAAATAAAGCAATCATTGGCTTTGATGCACATAGTCCTGATGCTTTATTAAAAGATGATATTTATCAACAAGCTTTCAATTATCTATCTTCTTTAGATGTTGAACTAATTGATACAATTCAGACATTAAAAAATAAGGATTTTTTCCTTATTTTTATTTTACAAGTTCAATCGCTTGTTTACCTGTTAAATGTTCAATTATAATTTCTACACAACAAAGAGCTTTCCATTCTCTTTGAATTTCTTTTTCAACTGCAATTTCATCATCACAATATTTTAATCCTAAAGCATTTACCGCTTGATAGATTTCATCATCATCTTGTAAGATTTTTGCTTTTCCAAAAAGAATAATACTTCTAAAATAAGTCGTTAATTCTTCTTCAATAACATCTTCTTGATCAATAATACTTATTGATACTTTAGGATTATTTTTAATAGCATCTATTTTATGTCCTGATTTTGCTCCATGAAAATAAATCTTTCCATCTAAGTAACATAATTAACAGGAACTGAATATGGATACCCATCATCACCATGTAAAGCAAGTGTTGCTGTTTTTGCTCTTTTTAAAATATCAATACATTGCTTTTCAGTTAATTTTTGTTTTTTTCTTCTCATTTCTCTAAACATATTATTACCTATATTTCCAATGTAAAAAATTTATGTAAGATATCTTTTGTCACTTCTCTATTTTCTTTATTCACTAAGATTGTTAAATGATCACCTAAATGTAGAATTGTATCTCCTCGTGGTACAATTTCTTCAATTCCTCGATTAATAGAAATAATAATACATTCTTTAGGTAATCCTAATTCTTTGATTGGTAAATCTAAACAACATGAACCAAGTTCTACAGAATAATGGAGAATTTCTTTTTCTTCTAATGAAATTTCATGATTGCCATTTTTAATCATTCGATTAAGTAAACTATGATAAATAGGTTCACATTTCATCATATTAGCTACAACATAACCAACAAAACTACATACAGCAATTGGTAAAAACTGTGATAAACTTCCACACATTTCTGCAATTAAAACAATGCCTGTAATAGGAGCACGAACAATACTCGCAAATAATCCCGCCATTGCTACAACTATAAAGTTATTAAAATACATTTGTGGAACACCACAATAAGTTGTCACGATTAAAGCATACGCACAACCTATTAAGCTTCCTAAAACAAGCAAAGGAAAGAAGATACCTCCTGGTGTGCCTGAGCCAAAGGAAATAAGTGAAAAGATAAATTTCATTAATAAAAGTAATAAAATGGTACTTAAGACAAAGTTTCCTTCATGAAGAATATCTATAATATGATGTCCACCACATAAAACATCTGGATAAAAGATCATAAAAACAACAGAAATCAATAAAGGAATATAGATTTTTGATTGTTTTTCAAGAATGTAATTTTATCATAGAGTTTAAAGTAAACATAGTTGTTTTATTATAAATAACACCTAATACACCAACAATAATCCCTAAAATAATAAGAAAACCATATTGTCCTAAAGGCAAAGTATCTGCAAAGTGGAAAATAAAGTGAAGGGGTCATCCCAAAAATATTTTTACTTATAAAATCACCTGTTAAAGATGCTACCATAACAGTAACAAGTGCCAGTGGTGAAAAGTTTTTATGGATTTCTTCCAAAGCAAATAACACCCCAGCAAGTGGTGCATTAAAAGCTGCTGAAAGTCCTGCTGCTGCCCCACATGTTAAAAGATATTTTTCCTCAAGTTTCATTCTTTAAATACAGAAGCTAGTCCTTTACCAACCATCGCTCCAAGTTGAATACTTGGTCCTTCTCTACCTAATGATAACCCCCCTACAATAGAAAGTGTCCCTGCCACCATTTTAGCAAGAATAACTTATACCATTTTTCATCAATCTGATCAATCATTCTGCTTCTACTTGTGGAATTCCACTTCCTGAAATATAAGATTCATATTTTAAAAGCTTAGAAATAATAAAACCAATAATTAAAACACATATAATCCAAATACATAAATGAAGTATGTTATTTTTGATATAATCCACTACAAAATAAGCCATCTTTTCTCCATAAGAAAGCAACAATCTATAAACAACACCCACAATACCCGCTAAAATACCAACAATAAATCCTTCTAATAAAACAATATTATCAAAACGACTTTTAGAGCTTAAAAAACGAGCAATTGAAAACTCTTTTCTTTCCATAATTCTCCCCCAATTCGTTTTTTATTATAGCACTTTACTAAAAAGAAAAACACAAGAATCATTACTCTTGTGTTTCATCTTTTTCATCATAATAATTTCTTACTAATGATTGTGTTTTTCTAATATGTTTTTCAACATTTGCTTTTGCTAGTGCTTTATCTTTTTTCACAATTGCATCATAAATTTCTTTATGTTCTTGAGCAGCTTCAATTAAACGATTTGGTTGCCTAATTGAATGTCTTGAAGTAACATGAATATAATAGTTAATATCTGACAATAATTGTTCAAAATATTGTGAATGAGTTGCTCTATAAATAGCTTCATGGAAATCAATGTTTACTTCTGTAAATCTTTCTTGATCATTTTTTTCAGCATAGAATTCTAATAAATCATAGATTTCTTTAATTCTGTCTAATTCTTCTTGAGTAATACGATCAATAGCAAGTTGTATAGATAAACTTTCTAAAACAACACGTATTTCTAACATATCATCAATATCTCTTGATGAAAATCCTAATACATAAACTCCCTTATTAGGTATGCTTTTAACTAATCCTTCTAATTCTAATTGTTTTAAAGCTTCTCTAATAGGTGTTCTAGAAATATTTAATTCTTTAGAAAGAACAACTTCATTCAATTTTTGTCCTTTTTCATATTCTTCATTTAAAATCTTATCTCTTAAAATACAAAAGATACGATGACCTAAGGACCCATGTCCTGCATTTTCTAAAATATTTTTTTTCATACTATAACCTATCTATAATTGCTTGCGTAAACTCTTGCGTAGAAGCATTTCCACCAATATCACGCGTTACAATTTTCCCCTCTTCTACAACTTTTGATAAAGCAGTACGTAGTCTATCAGCTTGCTCATTTTGTCCTAATGCTTCAACATTAAAGCAAAGGCTAAAAGCAAATGCACTTGGGTTAGCAATTCCTTTTCCGGCAATATCAGGAGCACTACCATGAACAGCTTCATAAATACGGTATTCATCTCCAATATTACCACTAGGAGCAAATCCTAAACCTCCTACTAATCCTGCACATAAATCTGAAACAATATCTCCATATAAATTTGGAGCAACCAATACATCAAATGTTTCTGGTCTTAAAACAAGCTGCATACACATATTATCAATGATTACTTCTTGTTTTTCGATTTCTGGATAATCTTTACCTACATTTCTAAAACATTCTAAGAATAATCCATCTGTAAATTTCATAATATTCGCTTTATGAATGGCTGTGACTTTTTTTTCTACCATTTGCTTTTGCATATTCAAAAGCATAACGACAAATCTTTTCACTGGCTTCTCTAGTAATTAATTTAATACCATGCGCAACATCATCACCCACCATATATTCAATTCCTTTATAAAGATCTTCCGTATTTTCACGAATCATGACTAAATCAATATTTTCATACTTCGAATCAATTCCTTTAAAAGAACGAATTGGTCTTACATTGGCATAAGTTGCAAATTTTTGTCTTAAAGCAACATTGACACTTCTAAATCCTGTACCAATAGGTGTTGCTGTTGGACCTTTTAATGCCCATTTATATTCTTTAATAGCATCTACAAGTCCTGGTTCAAAGACTTCTTTTGTTTTAGCAGCATATTCTGCACCTGCTTGATATTCTACCCATTCAATATCTAAATTCATAGCTTTTGTAATGTCAACAACACTTTGTGAAATTTCTTTTCCGATTCCATCACCTGGAATTAATACTGCTTTCATTAAAAGTCACCTCCTAATTCTTTAATTGCATTTAATAGACCACCATATTGAATCATTGTTTTTTCTCTTGGTGATAATTTTAATTTTGCGGTAATTGTTTGATTATTTGTTTTATTTGATAACAGTAATATCTTTATTGTTTTCAACACTATCTAATAAATTAATTAATTCATATTCATCTTGATCATTAAAGAAATCGTAATCTTTTTGATTAATAACAAGTGGTAAAATACCATTATTAATTAAGTTCGAACGATGAATTCTTGCAAATGAAATAGCAAAAATTGCTTTGATCTTTAAATAATTAGGAACAAGGGCTGCATGTTCACGTGAAGAACCTTGACCGTAGTTATCTCCACCAACAATAAATCCTCCACCATTTTCAATGCATCTATTATAGAATTGATCATCTACTTTACAGAAAGAGAATTTAGCAAGATGTGGCACATTACTTCTATATGGGAGTAATTTAGAATCAGATGGCACAATGTGATCTGTAGAAATATTATCTCCTACTTTTAAACATACTTTACCTTTAAATATATCTGGTAATTTATCTCCTCGAGGAACTGGTTTAATATTTGGTCCCATATAAACTTCATTTTGAGGATCATATTCATCAATAAAGAAATTCTTATTCTTCACAAATGGTGTATTTTCAATATCGTCTAAATACATATCATCTTCAAATTCATCTGTTAAATATCCTTTGATTGCACTTAAAGCAGCAACTTCAGGTGATACTAAATAAACACTAGCATCATTTGTTCCTGAACGTCCTTTAAAGTTACGGTTGATAGTTCTTAAAGAAACACCTTTAGAAAGTGGTGCTTGCCCCATACCGATGCATGGTCCACAACCACATTCAAGAATTCTTGCCCCAGAGGCAATCATATCCGCTAAAGCTCCACATTTAGAAAGCATTGCTAGAATACTAGAAGAACCTGGAGCAATAACAAGTGATACATGAGTTGCTACTCTTCTTCCTTTTAAGATTTTTGCAGCTTTTAACATATCAGGAAGTGATGAGTTGTACAAGAACCAATCACTACTTGATTAATTTTCATTCCTTTTAATTCACTTACTGGTACAACAGCATCTGGACTATGTGGTTTAGCAGTTAATGGTACTAATTTTGATAAATCAACGGTGATTTCTTCATCATATGTAGCATCTTCATCCGCTTTTAATTCAACATAATCTTCTTCTCTTCCTTGTTGAATTAAGTATTCTTTAGTAATTTCATCTGTTGGAAAGACAGAAGTCGTTGCCCCTAATTCAGCCCCCATATTACAAATAGTTGCACGATCTGTTAATGATAATTCTTTTAATCCTTCTCCAGTGTATTCAATAATCTTATTAACTCCACCTTTGACAGATAATTGTTGTAAAATATATAAAATAACATCTTTAGCCGAAGCCCATTTTGCTTTTTTACCTACTAAATTCACTCTAACAACACTTGGACATTGTAAATAATATGTACCTGTTGCCATTGCTACAGCGACATCTAATCCTCCTGCCCCAATAGCAATCATTCCCATCGCACCACATGTTGGTGTATGTGAATCTGATCCTACTAATGTTTTACCAGGTTTTGCAAAGTTTTCTAATTGCAATTGATGGCAAACACCATTTCCTGGTTTAGAAAAAGTAATTCCATGTTTCTTTGCAACACTACGGATAAATTCATGATCATCCATATTTTCAAAACCTGTTTGTAACATATTATGATCAATATATGCAACTGCCTTTTCAACCGCTACATGTTCAATTCCCATTGCCTCTAATTGTAAATAAGCCATTGTCCCTGTTGAATCTTGAGTTAATGTTTGATCAATTTGAATCCCTATTTGTTGACCAGCGACTAACTCACCACTTTTAAGTTTAGTACTTAAGATTTTATACGCTAAATTCATTATTCTACGTCCCCCTTATTACGATTGTATACAATTATACATTCCATGTGTATTATTGTAAATACATTCTAAGTAAATAAAGGGATTTTTTTACGTATATTCCATTAAAATTGTATATTGTATACAGTTATCAATCATTTAAAAAGGGAGCAAAAGCTCCGCTTTTTTTATAAATCTAAGGCATATGCAATCGCAAGTTTTGTTGTATCTACGATTGAATCAATATGACAACGTTCTTTACCATGTGAATTGATCACAGCCATACCAAATGCTGCAGCATAAACATTATTACCTGCACGAATTGCAGCATTAGCGTCTGTTCCATAATGGAAGAAAACATCAACACAATAATTTAAGTTTGTTTTTTTAGCTTGGTTGATAATTCTTGTAGTAAGTTCTCTATCATATGGAGAATAATTATCTTTAGCACAGATACTTACTGTTTTTTCATCAGCATGATAATCTGGTCCAATTAATCCGATATCTAAAGCAACATATTCTTCTACTTCTTCTGGTACATAAGCTCCACCATGTCCGATTTCTTCATAAATTGGGAAAGCTAATAATGTACGATATTTTGGTTTTAAGTTATTTCTTTTGAAGTAAGCCATCATTTCGATTAATGCAGCAACTGCAGCTTTATCATCAATATAACGTGAAACAACATATCCTGATGGTGTATATTCGAAATGAGGATCTACAGAGATCACATCACCATGATCAATACCTAAAGCCATAACTTCTTCTTTAGAATGAACATCTTCATGTAAGATAACTTCCATATGATCTTCATCTCTTGGCATTGTTCTAGCATCTTCAAATACATGAACTGAGTGAGCTTTACAAATAACCATACCTCTATATTTGCGTCCATCTCTTGTAATAAGAGTAACACCTTCACCTTCCATACTATGGTAGTTAACACCACCTAATTGTCTTACAATTAAATGACCGTTATCATCAATATGACGAACAACTAAACCAATTGTATCTAAGTGAGCACCCAAACATACTGTTTTAGAATTATCTTCTCCTTCTAAAGTAATGTAAGCTGTTCTTTTACGATCATAAGTTACTTCTAATCCAAATTCAGCAGCTTTTTTTTCTAATAAAGGGAAAACTTCTTCATAATAACTAACTGGACTTGGTACATCAATAAATTCTTTACATAATTCAACTAATTCATTTTTGTTAATATTCATTTCCATTTTATAATACCCCTTTTACTTTTTATCATATAAATGACATGCGCAGAAATGACCTGGTTCTACTTCTTTAAAATCGGGTCTATCTGTTTTACAAATATCCATTACTTTCGGACATCTTGTACAGAAACGACAGCCTTTAGGTGGATTGGCTGGACTTGGCACATCGCCACCTAAGATTTGTTTATCTTCAATTCTTTCTTTTCCGATTCTTGGAATTGCTGAAAATAATGCTTGAGTATAAGGATGTAATGGTTTGGCATAAGTGATTCTGTATCAGCCATTTCCATCATATTACCTAAATACATAACCCCTACTCTATCAGCAATATGTTTTACAACACTTAAGTCATGGGAAATGAAGATATAAGCAATACCCATTTTTTCTTGTAATTCATTTAATAAGTTAATGATTTTTGCTTGAATTGAAACATCTAATGCTGAAACAGGTTCATCACAAATAATCAATTTTGGTTGTAAAGCAATTGCACGGGCAATCCCAATACGTTGTCTTTGTCCTCCTGAAAATTCATGAGGATAACGATACATGTAATCTAAGTTTAAACCAACTTGTTTCATAACTTCCACAACACGTGCATCACGTTCTTCTTTTGTTTTATAACATTTAGCGATATCAATTGGTTCAGCAATAATATCTTTAACTGTCATACGTGGATTTAAAGAAGCATAAGGATCTTGGAAAATCAATTTGATTTTATCACGTGTTTCTTGTAATTCTTTACCTTTTAAGCTTGTAAAATCTTGACCATCTAAGATAACCTTTCCTTCAGTTGGTTCAATTAGACGGATTACACTTTTACCCATTGTTGATTTACCACATCCTGATTCACCAACAATCCCAAAGTTTCTCCTATTTTAACATCAAAGCTAATATCATCTACCGCTTTAACAACGCTTTTTTTACCTCTTAAAGAAGATGATTTAATAGAATAATATTTCTTTAAATGTTCTACTTTTAATAAAACGTCTTGATTATTTTCCATTTTCTACATCCTCCTTATTCCATCTTTCATGATATTTCCAACAACGAACTAAATGGTTTTCACCATGTTCCATCATTGCTGGACATTCTTGATGACAGATTTCTTTAGCATGTTTACAACGTGGTGCGAAGAAACATCCTTTTGGAAGTTCATAAAGCATTGGTACAGAACCAGGAATAACTTCCAATTCTTCTTGATCATCGCTATCGATATCAGGGATTGATCTTCTTAGACCAATAGTATAAGGATGTAAAGGATTTTTAAATAAATCTTCTACATTTGTATATTCTACGATCTTACCTGCATACATAACGATTACATTATCTGCCATTTCTGAAATAACACCCATATCATGTGTAATTAATAATACGGCTGTATTTAATTCTTTTTTCATTTTATTAATTAATTTTAAGATTTGTGCTTGAATAGTCACATCTAATGCTGTTGTAGGTTCATCACAAATCAATAATGATGGATTACATGAAAGTGCCATCGCAATCCATGATTCTTTGTCTCATCCCACCAGACAATTGATGGGGACAAGAAGCAAATACTTTTTCAGGCATTGGAATACCTACAAGTTTAATCATTTCTAAAGCACGTTCTTTAGCTTCTTGTTTACTCATTTTTTCATGAGTTAAAACAGCTTCCATAATTTGTTTTCCAACAGTAATAACTGGATTTAAAGATGTCATTGGCTCTTGGAAAATCATTGAGATTTCTTTACCACGAATATCTCTCATTTCTTTAGGAGATTTCTTTAATAAATCTTCTCCTTTATACATAATTTCACCAGCAGTAATTTTACCTGGAGGAGATGGTATTAATTGCATTAATGATAAAGCTGTCATACTTTTACCACAACCAGATTCTCCAACAACTCCTAAGTTTCTCCTGGTTTGATATTAAAACTTACTTCTTGTACAGCAGGAAGCGCTCCACGATCTGTAAAGAAGGTAATACCAAGATCTTTGACTTCTAATAATTCTTTATTTTCACTCATATCTTTTCCCCTTTTTACGATCTTAATTTTGGATCAAGCGCATCTCTTAATCCATCACCTAACATATTGAACGCTAATACTGTAATAATAATAGCTAACCCTGGAATCACTGAATAGTATGTTGCACTACGAATATATGGTTGTGAAAAACTAATCATTGAACCCCAGCTTGCCATTGGTGCTTTAACACCTAAACCTAAAAAGCTTAATGATGCTTCTGACATAATTGCATTTGGAATACCTAATGTTACAGTAACGATTAATGTTGATAAACAGTTAGGTAATAAATGTTTCATAATAATTCTAAAACTATTTCCACCGCTGACTTTACATGCATCAATGTATTCCATCTTTTTAAGACGCATAACATCCCCACGGATAAGTCTGGCTGTTGAAGCCCAACCTAAAAGGCCAAGCGCTAAGTAAAGGTTAATTAAACCTGGTCCTAAAACGAACATGATAGCCATCGCAAATAATAAGAATGGAAAAGATGAAAATACTTGAATTAAAAATGAAATAACAGAATCTACTTTTCCACCAAAATATCCGGCACAAACACCCATCGTATACCCAATAACTGTCGCAATAATTTGTGAAATGATACCAACACTTAAAGAAACACGGCATCCATAAATAATTCTTGAAAAAATATCTCTTCCTAAATCATCTGTACCAAACCAATGTTGTCCGCAAGGTTTCATTAAACGATCTGTAAGAACTTGTTTGTTTGGATCATAAGGAGCAATCAATGGTGCAAATAAAGCAATTAAGCATAAAAGAATAACGATGAACAAACATTACCATTGCTACTTTAATTTTTCTTGAAAATGTTCCAACTGATTGACCAATAACTTTGATATGTTTTGATCTTTTTTCTTTTTAAACATTTTATGATGACTCCTTTCCTAAACGAATTCTTGGGTCAACTACTGTATAAAGTAAATCAACTACTAAATACATAATGACACAAATAACTGCAATATACATCACGCCACCTTGGACGATTGGTAAATCACGTGTATTAATACTATCTACTAACATTTTCCAATTCCCGGAATTGAAAATACAGATTCTACTAAGACAGATCCTGTTAAGATGTTTCCTAAATCAGATCCTGCAATTGTAATAATTGGAATTAACGCATTACGTAAAGCATGTTTAATTGTAACAACCCAACCTTTTAAGCCTTTAGCTTCAGCTGTACGGATGTAATCTTGTGATAAAACATCTAACATACTTGTTCTTGTAATACGAGCAATACTTGCTGCATATCTTGTACCTAAGGCAATACCTGGTAAGATAAATGATTTAAAACTATCAATACCTGATAAAGGTAATAAATTAAATTTCAAACAGATAACAATTTGTAAGATGATAGCAATCCAGAATGCGGGAGCTGAAATACCAAATACAGAAATTGTCATTAAAGCTGAATCAACCCACTTACCATGATTAACGGCAGCCACAACACCTACTACTATCCCTAAAACAACAGCTAATATATAAGCAATACCAGCAAGCTTAGCCGTTACTAAAAATGAACTTGTTAAAATATCAATTACTGGTTTATTTTGGAAATATGATGTTCCAAAGTTTCCTTGAAGCATATTTCCTAACCAGCTGAAATATTGAATATAAATTGGTTGGTCTAATCCCATTTCATGTGTAACACGTGCAATCGTTGCTTGATCAGCGAACTCACCTAACATGATTTCAACTGGATTACCAGGCACAATATTTAACACAAAGAATGTGATTAACGAAATACAAAAAACGACACCAATAGCTTGTAATACACGTTTTAGTAAATACTTCGTCATATTTTTCCTCCTTTTTCCTACAATAAATATATGGAATGCATTGCTGCATTCCATATATGATTAACACTTATTTAATTTCATTTACTATTTTTTAGATAAATCAATATCAATGTTATATAAATGATAAATTAAGTTTCCTAATTTAGCATTTTTTACATATGGTTTAGCAACAAATTGTAATTTACCATAATATAATGGAATTGTTCCATAATCTTCACGAGATAAGATATAATCTGCTTTTTTGTATAATTCAACACGTTTATCAGAATCATTTGATTCTCGAGCTTCTTTCATTAATGAATCGAATTCAGGATTATTGTAGAATACACCTTTTCCTACAGCGTTTTCTGAATAGTAATAAGTATACATTTGGTTATCAGCATCAGCATATAATGGGAACCAACCAAGAACTGTAGCTTGTAATTCACCAGCAGCTCTAGCTGAAGACCAAATACCTGCATCAATTGTTTCTACATTCATAGTAATTCCTGCTTCTTTTAAGTAAGATTGTAATGCAGTAGCGATTTTTTCTTCTTTTTGTCTAACTTTGCAAGTAAATGTAGGGTTTGAAATACCTGCATCAGCTAAAACTTGTTTAGCTTTTTTAACGTTATGTTCATAAGTTTTTAATTTGTCATCATGACTGGAACACCTGGATTTAAGAATGATGAAGCTGGTTCAGCAGCACCATTTAATACAGTACTACATAATTCTTTACGGTTAATAGCTAATGAGATTGCTTCTCTAACTGCTTTATTACTTAATACTGGATCATTATCTTTAATTGATAAGAAATATGTACCTAATGGAGTTACTTGAGTAATTTCATCTTTTAAATCACTATCTTTATATTGATCTAATAATGAAGTATCTAAGTCACACATATCAATGTTACCTTGTTCATATTCCATCATTTTTGTACTTACATCATCAATATAAACAATTTCTAAACGATCTAAGTTAACTTTTTTACCATGATATTTTTTATTTGGAACCATTACAACTTTAGTTTGTTCGTCATTTTCTTTAATTACATAAGGACCAGTACCAATTAAGTTAGTTCCTTTACCCCAGTTTTCACCAGCAGCAGCACATGCATCAGAAGGATAAATTGAAGCATAGTCCATACCTAAGTTAGCAACAAATGGCGCAAATTTGTAATTAATATGTAATTTAAAAGTGTAATCATCAACAGTTTCAAAACCACTTAATTCAGTAGCTTTACCATCTAACATATCTTGAGCACCAGTAATCATGTTGTACATATATGTATTTGTACATCCTGTTGCTGGTGTAAACATTCTTTCGAATGTATATTTAACATCTTCAGTAGTTAAATCAGAACCATCTGAGAATTTAACACCTTTTTTAAGTGTAATTGTATAAGTTAATCCATCATCAGATACTTCTGGCATATCTTTAGCAAGAACACATTCTTCTTTATTGTCATCATTCCAACGATATAATCCCTCTAATACGTTGTCAGCAACAGAAGAAGCCCTGAGTTAGTGTTAGTTGCATATCTAAACAACTTTGGATTAGATTGACCAAAGCGAAATACTTTTTCGCCACTTTCTGTACTTTTGCTTGAGCTACTTGAACCACCACATCCAG
>ENA-OQAS01001087-OQAS01001087.1-human-gut-metagenome-genome-assembly--contig:-NODE-1087-length-13225-cov-2.191022_pt1 | contig 13225 bp, 19 predicted proteins | sample MGYA00242733_ERZ504523 | MGnify/ENA primary metagenome ERZ504523 (study PRJEB26092, sample SAMD00036239) | human gut metagenome | host: Homo sapiens | study: EMG produced TPA metagenomics assembly of... | reverse complement strand
ACCATTTTCTTGACCTTCCGAGTACCATAAAAAGTCCTGTATCTTTTTGGTATTGGATAGTATAAAACGAGAAAACGATTAACAAAATAATTTCACCCATTATAATTATCATCCAACAAATTATTTTTGATGTTTTTCCCATCAATCCTACGACTTTACATTCTGAATCGAGATAATTAGAAGTATTATCATATATTTCCACATTATTTCCATACATTTTCTTTAACTGAGTTTTTACCGCATCTATATGCTCTATCTTATCAATATACACTTCACTTCCCGTTGACGCAGTGTACTCTAACCCTAACAACTCTACAATATAATCATAATCTACATATATAGAATTATATGGACTATGTATGTATACCGAGGTTCCCTCTTCATTTGAGTCATATATTTCGAAATCACTGTCCACTTTATAAATTCCGCATATTTGTAAAGACGTTGCTTCCGGTTTGTCTCCTATAGTATATTTAACTTCATCCCCCACCTTAATGTTATTTTTTTTCGCATATCGCTGTTCTACAATAATTCCTTTATTTTTATAGGTTGGAAATTCCCCTTCAATAAGAGATACATTTTTTTCCCATGAAAACAGGCTATATTGCTGCACATCCATATTTGCAATAATCACCATTTTGTCAGCCCGATTACTCACATCTTTATTCTCCGGATCTATTCCTTTATGCTCCTTTACATTCTCTGTATCCACCGGATCTGCAATCAGCTCTCTCCAAGCCCCAAGTCCTGTTACATATTTTACTTTTCTGATTTCATCATAATCACTCTTTGTAAAGCCTCCATTATCATCCTCAATTACTAAGGCTGCCCCATTATATAAATATGCATCTCTCTCAGATTTTTCCGAGGCATTGCTTAATAGCAGGCCAATAATTTCACCCAGGATTATTGTCGCGATAATCAGTATGATAATCAAAGATTTTATTTTATTTCTTTTTATATATATAATAGCTGTTTCTATCATATCCCATCTCCTCAATACTACCAAACATTAAAAAGCCATAGAACATCTATGGCTTTACAATACTATAATACATATAAAGAATAACCTGAAAATCATTAAATAATTATAAATAATTCTTAAATATTCTATTGACAAAGTGAAGATACCTTGTTAAAATGTAAACATAAGTTAACAGGAGATTACGAGGAGGATTGTTACTGGTAGTGCAGGCTAAACCAACTTATTGAATTTCACAGAAGGGAAGTTTATAAGTGAGGTTTATTTTTTTGTGAATGCGCAACAGGAAGTCTTTTCGTTGGAGAAGTATGAGGTAAAGTTGTGCGGGTTACAAAAATTGTAAATAATAACATTGTAATTTCAGAGGACAAGAATCATAAAGAAGTTGTACTGATGGGAAAGGGCCTTGGCTTTCAAAAGCACAAGGGAGATGAGATTAAGTTGAGTCAGATTGAGAAGACTTATGTCATGAAAGATCATGGTATGACACAGCGTTTTCAGGAGATGTTAACTGATATTCCGATCGAGAGAGTGAAGATTTGTAATAAGATCATTCAGTATGCGAAGGATACATTACAGAAGAATATTAATGATAATATATATGTTTCACTTACAGACCACATCAATTTTGCGATTGAGAGAGTTGAGATGGGAGTACCATTCCAGAATCCATTTTTATGGGAGATCAAGAAGTTTTATTATCAGGAATATCTGATCGGGAAAGTAGCGATCGGTATGATAGAGAAAGAACTGAAGGTTACGCTTCCACAGGATGAAGCAGCGTTCATTGCATTGCATATTGTGAATGCGGAACTTGATCTGGACATGACAGAGATGGTTTCTATGACGAAGCTTGTGAATGATATTTTGAAGATCGTGGATAAACATTTTGGAGAGCAGATTGATAAGGAGTCTGTTTTCTATGAGAGATTTATCACGCATCTGAAGTTCTTGCACAAAGAGTTTATATTGGCAAAGAAGTGAAAAGTGATGATACAGAATTCCAGGAGATCATAAGGAATAAGTATCACGAATGTATTGAATGCGTAGATGAGATCAAAGACTACGTGAAGAAGACTTGCAATCATGATATTACAGATGAAGAACTTATGTATTTAACCGTACATATCAAGCGAGTTACGACAAGATAAAAGTTTATATTGTTGATCAGGATTGTTACTGGTAATGCAGGCTAAACTTGATTTGAATCATGGATTTTCCAGAGGGTCCAGGTTTCTTTGTGAAAGTATTTTTGCAGGGGGATTTGGATGGTGGAGATTTACAGATTTGAATCAGGTTTTTTTATTTATAAGAATTTTTCTTATAATATATATAATTAATTAGCTTATGAAAATATAGAAAAGGAGGAATAAAAAATGGTAGGAATTATTCTTGCTACACATGGTGATTTCGCCAAGGGTATCTTACAGTCCGGTCCATGATTTTTGGTGACCAGCCAATGTTGCGGCTTGTACATTACAGCCAAGTATGGGACCAGAAGACATCAAAAAACAGATGGAAGATGCCATTGCCGGATTCGAAAACCAGGATGAAGTGCTGATTATGGTTGATTTATGGGGTGGAACTCCATTTAATCAGGCTAACGGATTAATTGCCGGACATGAAGATAAATGGGCAATCGTTGCTGGATTAAATCTTCCAATGTTGATCGATGCATACGCATCTCGTATGATGATGGACACAGCACATGAAGTTGCAGCTCAGATTTCCGGAAGTGGAAAAGAAGGTGTGAGAATCTATCCAGAATCTCTAGAACCTAAGAAAGAAGAAGCTGCACCAGCTGCTGTGGCAGCACCTCAGGGAGCGATCCCAGAAGGAACAGTACTTGGAGACGGTCACATCAAGATCGGTCTTACTCGTATCGACACACGTTTATTACATGGACAGGTGGCTACAACATGGACAAAGATGGTAAATCCAGACCGTATCATTGTTGTATCTGATGCCGTATCAAAAGATGATCTTCGTAAGAGAATGATCATTGAGGCAGCACCTCCAGGAGTAAAAGCACACGTTATCCCAATCTGGAAGATGATCGAAGTATCAAAAGATCCAAGATTCGGTGAAACAAAAGCAATGCTTCTGTTTGAAACACCTCAGGATGTATTAAAAGCAATCGAAGGTGGAGTTGATATCAAAGAGATCAACTTAGGATCATTAGCTCATTCAACAGGTAAAGTTGTAGTAACAAAAGCTGTTGCAATGGGTAAAGAAGATGTAGAAACTTTCGAGAAACTGATCGACAAAGGTGTTACATTTAACGTACGTAAAGTACCAAGCGATTCTCCAGAGAACATGGACGAAATGCTTAAGAAAGCGAAAGCAGAACTTAAATAATCAATTTATAAAAAATATATAGGAGGAATTATCATGTCAGTTATTTCAATGGTATTAGTTGTTATCGTTGCGTTCCTGGCTGGTATGGAAGGTGTTTTGGATGAATTCCAGTTCCATCAGCATTAGTAGCTTGTACATTAATCGGACTTGTAACCGGACAGCTTGTTCCTTGCATCATCCTTGGAGGTAGTCTTCAGATGATCGCTTTAGGATGGGCTAACATCGGTGCAGCCGTTGCCCCAGATGCTGCATTAGCAGCCGTTGCATCTGCAATCATTCTTGTTCAGGGTGGACAGGGAAGAGCTGGTGTTGATACTGCCATCGCAGTAGCAATCCCATTAGCAGTAGCAGGATTATTCTTAACAATGATCGTTCGTACACTTTCCGTTATCTGTGTTCATCAGATGGATGCAGCTGCTGCAAAAGGTAGCTTCAAAGGTGTAGAAGCATGGCATATCATTGCAGTTTGTTTACAGGGTATTCGTATCGCGATCCCAGCAGTAGCATTACTTGCAATTCCATCATCTGCCGTAGCTGCAGCATTAAATAGTATGCCAGCATGGTTAACAGATGGTATGTCCATCGGTGGTGGTATGGTCGTAGCCGTAGGTTACGCAATGGTTATCAACATGATGGCTACAAAAGAAGTATGGCCTTTCTTCGCAATTGGTTTCTGTCTGGCTGCTGTTTCAGACTTAACACTGATCGCATTAGGTGTTATCGCTGTATCTATGGCACTGATCTACCTGAAACTGTCTGAGAATGCAGGATCTGGTAACGGTGGAAGCAATACTGGTGACCCATTAGGCGATATTTTAAATGATTATTGATTAAGAAGGAGGTAAGAAAAATGGCAGAGAAAAAAGTTCAATTAAGTAAAAAAGATAGATTGTCTGTAGCATTACGTTCTACTTTCCTTCAGGGTTCTTGGAACTATGAACGTATGCAGAATGGTGGTTGGTGTTTCGCAATGATCCCAGCTATCAAGAAATTATATACAACAAAAGAAGATCAGATCGCAGCATTAAAACGTCATCTGGAATTCTTCAATACACATCCATATGTTGCATCTCCAGTTATCGGTGTTACACTGGCTCTGGAAGAAGATAAAGCAAATGGTGCACCTGTAGAAGACAGTGCGATCCAAGGTGTTAAAGTCGGAATGATGGGACCTTTAGCTGGTGTTGGTGATCCAGTATTCTGGTTCACAGCAAGACCTATCCTTGGAGCTTTAGGAGCTTCCCTTGCACTGGGTGGAAGTATCCTTGGACCAATCTTATTCTTCGTATTATGGAATGTAATTCGTTGGGCATTCATGTGGTATACACAGGAATTTGGTTACAATGTAGGAACAAAGATCACAGAAGACTTATCAGGTGGATACTTCAGAAAGTAACAAAAGGAGCATCTATCCTTGGTATGTTCGTCCTTGGTGCCTTGATCGAACGTTGGGTAAGTATCAACTTTACACCTGTAGTATCTAAGGTTACATTAAGTAAAGGAGCTTACATCGATTGGGCTAAACTTCCAGCAGGAGCTGAAGGAATCAAAACAGCATTAACACAGCAGGCATCCGGTATGGCACTTGATCCAACAAAAGTTACAACTCTTCAGGATAACTTAAACTCATTGATCCCTGGATTTGTACCATTACTGTTAACACTGTTATGCATGTGGTTATTAAAGAAAAACGTTTCTCCAATCATCATCATCATCGCATTATTTATCGTTGGTATTGGTGGACACGTTATCGGATTATTATAAGAGATGATCTAGCACATATACAAAAGGCCCGGAAGTCCGGGCTTTGCTTATATAAGAAGAATATAAAAAACATATCGGTAAGAATGAACGAAAAGTCATCTTGTATAAGCAAAGAAAATTGTATAGAATAAATAAAGAAGAACCTACAGAATCGGAGGAAAGCTTATGGCACAATCAATTAATACAAGAGTTGATGTTGTTGTGGAAGCAACATCGTATCAGGGACTTACAAACTATGGAAAGATCATGGTTGGAGACAAAGGATTTGAATTTTTTAATACAAGAAATGTCAATGATTATATTCAGATTCCATGGGAAGAAGTTGATTATGTGATCGCATCTGTGATGTTTAAAGGAAAGAAAATCCCACGTTATGCGATCCAGACAAAGAAAAATGGAACATTTTCATTTTCATCAAAAGAACCTAAGAAAGTGTTGCGTGCGATCAACCAGTATATACCATCCGAACGTCTGGTGCGTTCTTTAAGCTTTTTTGATGTGTTGAAACGTAATTTTATGCCATCAAAGAAGAATGCGAAGATTAAAAAATAAATGTAATTTTGGAGTTACGAGGTAAAGAAGGAGAAGATGGCTATGGGACATATTTAAGAATGAATCCAGTTTTAAAGAAATGATCTGGGGTGGAACAAAATTAAAAGATATTTATGGATATGAGATTCCGAGTGATCACACAGGAGAGTGTTGGGCAATTTCTGCACATAAGAATGGAGATTGTACGATCGCAGATGGAGAATATAAAGGAAAAACATTATCCTGGTTATTTGAAACCACAGAGAATTATTTGGAAATATCGAAGGAGACCAGTTCCCATTACTTGTAAAGATTATTGATGCAAAAATGACCTGTCCGTACAGGTGCATCCAGACGATGCGTATGCGAAAGAACATGAGAATTCTTTAGGAAAGACAGAATGTTGGTTTGTTCTTCAAGCGGATGAAGGAACAAAGATGGTCATGGGACACCATGCAAAGACAAAAGATGAATTCGTCAAAGCAATCGAGAATGATGATTATGACAATCTGTTAAATTCATTCAAGATCAAAGCAGGAGATTTCTTCTATATTCCATCTGGAACATTACATGCGATCTGCAGCGGATCGCTGATTTATGAAGCACAACAGTCTTCTGATATTACATATCGTGTTTATGATTATCATAGAAAAGATGCGGATGGAAATGAAAGGCAGCTTCATGTACAGCAGTCTATTGATGTGACAAATGTACCAGCAGATATTGATCAGAACAAAGAATTTCCGCAGACAATTCTTGAGAATGGTACAAAGACAAGATATGTTGACAGTGAATTCTTTAAAGTGGATCGTTATCAGTTGAATGGAAAAAATGTGATCAAGAATGACGAACCATTTATGATGGTAAGCATCATAGAGGGAACAGGAATTTTTGAAGGAAATGAAGTAAAGAAAGGTGACCATTTTGTGATCTGTTCCGATCAGAAAGAAGTTACTTTTGATGGAGATATGGAAGTCATGATCTCCACATTATGATCATGACCATAATAGATAAAGAAGGATTATAAGAATATATAGAATAAGGAAGTTTTATATGAAGGAAACAGGAAAGGTATTTGGCGTCTTGCAAAGAGTCGGACGTGCATTTATGCTTCCGATCGCTGTTTTGCCAGTTGCAGGTCTTTTGCTTGGAATTGGACGATCTTTGACAAATGAAACAATGCTTCGGGCCTATCATCTGATGAAGATCATGGGTCCGGGGACTATTTTGTATGGAGTAATTAAAGTTGGAAGTGATTGTGGAAGTATTATATTTGACAATCTTCCGTTGATATTTGCAATGGGAGTTTCAATTGGGATGGCAAAGGCAGAGAAAGCGGTAGCAGCATTATCAGGTGCATTGTCTTTTTTCGTTATGCACGAAGCTATTTCATCGATGTTATCATTGTATGGTGATACATATACAATGCATGCGGGAGCAACGGATCAGATTCTTGGAATAACATCACTACAGTTAGGTGTATTTGGAGGAATTCTTGTCGGACTTGGTGTCGGGTATCTTCATAACCGTTTTTATAAAATAAAACTTCCAGAAGTTTTATCGTTTTTGGTGGGACAAGGGCAGTGCCGGTTATTTGTACCATTGTATATGTTGGAGTTGGAATATTAATGTTCTTTATCTGGCCTCCGATCCAGAATCTGATGTATTCCATTGGAGGAATTGTGAGAGCTTCAGGCTATTTAGGGGACGTTTATTTATGGAGTGATGGAACGTGCATTGATCCCATTTTGGACTTCATCATGTATTTTATCTCCCCGTTCTGGCAGACATCGTTAGGTGGAACGATGGAAGTTGCTGGGAAAATGATCGATGGGGCACAAAATATCTTTTTTTGCTCAATTAGCAGATCCAGCAACAACACATTTTAATGTGGAAGCAACAAGATTTATGGCAGGAAAATTCCCATTGATGATCTTTGGATTGCCAGGAGCGGCATTTGCAATTTACCGTTGTGCCAGACCTGAACAGAGAAAAGTTGTCGGTGGACTTATGATTTCAGCAGCATTAACATCAATGCTCACAGGAATTACGGAACCGTTGGAATTTACATTTTTATTTATTGCACCTGGATTATATGGAATACATTGTGTTTTTGCAGGACTTGCATATATGATGATGCATGTATTGAAGATTACAGTTGGATTAACATTTTCTGGAGGGCTTATCGATCTGTTCTTTTTGGAATCATGCAAGGACAAGAAAAACAAACTGGATGATGGTCATTCCACTGGGAATTGTTTATTTCATAGTGTATTATTTCTTATTCCATTTTCTGATCTTGAAATTTGATATCAAAACACCAGGAAGGGAAGAAGAACCAGCACAAGAATATGAAGAAGAGCCAGAATATGAATACAGAGAAGATTTTTCAGAAGAATTATTAGCAAAGATCGCAGCGGGACTTGGAGGCAAAAAGAATATCGGTGATATTGACTGTTGTGTTACAAGACTTCGATGTGGACTGAAAGATATAAGTCTGGTGGATGATGCCATGATCAAAGAAACAGGATCAAGGGGAATTTTGAAACGAGGAAACAGCATTCAGATCATTTATGGTCCATATGTAACGGTGCTAAAATCAGAACTGGAAGATTATTTAAGGACAAGACGAGCAAAGAAAGAAATCAAACAAATTACTAAAAGAAAATACACATTCCAAAGATAAAATGCAACAGGAAAGTATCGCCTGTCCGATCAAAGGATGCGTGATTGAACTAGAAGAAGTTGGAGATGAGGCATTTTCTGGTGGAATGTTAGGGGAAGGCTTTGCAGTTAAACCAGAAGAAGGAAAACTATATGCACCAGTAGATGGGATCATCGCAGCAGTGTTTAGGACAAAACATGCCCTTGCTATGGAATCCAAAGATGGAGCAGAAGTTTTGATACATCTTGGGCTTGATACAGTAAAGCGAGGTGGAAAAGGCTTCTATATGAAAGTAGAAGCTGGTCAGAAAGTAAAAAAAGGAGAGCTCATCTGTGAGTTCGACTTAGAAGATATGAGAGTAGATGGATATGTTATGACGACTCCGGTAGTTATCAGTAATAATGCGGAATACGCAAGTATTTCATTGAAACATATTGGAGAGTGTAACGTAGGGGAAGAAATACTGACCCTTTATAAATAGGTAACTATAAAATTAAATATAGATACAATTCTTAAACTTAAAAAGAAAGAATGTATTTATGATCGATATCAGATCATAAGATGCATTCTTTCTTTTTACTTGCAGACAAAAAACTACCGTAGTAAAATAAATTCAATATGCTAACGAAAGAGAAGGTTTGAAAAGTATGAAAAAAGAACAGATCAAAGGATCATTATCATTATTTTTAGCTGCGATCATATGGGGCGCTGCATTTGTTGCACAAAGTGTTGGAATGGATTATGTTGGACCATTTACATTTAATTGTGTTCGTACATTGATCGGAGGCATTGTATTGATTCCGTGTATTGCGTTTCTAAACAGAGGAAAAGTAAGGAAGAAAACAAACTTCACGGAGAAAAAGAGATTGCTATTAGGCGGAATCTGTTGCGGAGTCGCATTAGCTACAGGAAGCACCTTGCAGCAATTTGGAATCATGTATACAACTGTAGGAAAAGCAGGATTTATTACAGCATTTTATATTATCATTGTTCCAATTTTGGGATTATTTTTAGGAAAAAAGTGCGGATTATCCGTCTGGATCAGCGTTGTGATCGCACTTGCAGGACTTTATTTTTTATGCATTACGGACGGATTTTCGATTGGAAAAGGGGATATCTATGTATTTTTAGGTGCAATTGCATTTTCGATTCATATTTTAGTGATCGATTATTTTACACAATTTAATGATGGAGTGAAAATGTCATGTATTCAGTTTTTTATCTGCGGGATTCTTTGTTTTGTTCCAATGATGCTTTTTGAACATCCGGAGATTAGCATGATCTTACTTGCATGGAAACCAATCTTATATGCAGGAGTGATGTCATGTGGAGTTGCTTATACATTACAGATCGTGGGGCAGAAGAATATGAATCCTACGGTAGCATCGTTGATCCTTAGTCTGGAATCTGTGACCTCTGTGATCGCTGGATTTTTGGTACTGCATCAAAACTTAAGCCAGAGAGAGTTGATCGGATGTGTATTGATGTTTATAGCGATTATTCTGGCGCAGCTTCCTGAGAAATTTTAATTGTTGGTGTAATAGCTGTAGTCTTTCTGTATCTTAGGAAAACGAAATAAAAGAATAGAAGATCCAGACCAGAAATTTTGCTCGCCATTTTGACCGGTCGCTGATTCGCAAATTTTCCTTGCATAACTCACTCGCTACGCGAGTTCAAACAATGCACCAAATTTGCTGCGAACCGATCAAAATAACGGCAATTTCAATGGTTCTGGATCTTCTATTCTTTTATTTCGTTTTCCTAAGATACCTAAAGTTTACAGGTATTAAATCCAATAAATCAAGCTTCTGATAATTAGCCAAAATCCTCTTAACTTTTTCTTTCAGTAAAGAAAGATCCACCCCATCAAAAATTCGATCAGTACCAAAGTCAATGGCTCAAAATAAAGAAAAACACCATGTTGGAAAAGAATAAATATTATTGAAATAGGTAAGTAAAATAGTATTGACAAAAAATATAAATAAAATATAATAATATAAACTTTATAAAATAAAGGAACTTTAAAAACAAAAGGAGATAGAGAAGATGGACAATAAAACATACGAAGAAGATTTTAAAATGATTCGATCTGCAATCGAAGGTGCTAAGAATCCAATGAATCAATTAGGTGGATTTTTAAAAGCTATGCAATTGTTAATATGATAACCGTTGTGTTATATTTAATCATTAGTTTATATCAAGGATTTGTGAGGGAAATGTATATTGGGAGAATGATATGTTTTGTTTATCTGGCGTATTATATTTTCCGAATGTACAAAGAGGAAAAAAGCAATACTAATCATTATTATCAGGCGATGCTTTATATTTATGGAAGCGTTGTAGTTGTGATCCCAGTCATTTTATGGATTGCAGGAATTATCGGATCATTTACATTAAATAATGAAGCTTCTCAGGCAGGAAAAATGTTAGAAATGTTGATGAATTTACAGGTGTTTTCAGCAATTATCTTATTAAGTGTATCATTTTTAATCGTCAGTTTTGTACGTGATAACAAAATATATGCTGTATGTGCGATAGGTAATTTAGTCGTTTACCTGATCGCATTTGCGATAGATCAGGAATTATCAATTGGAAATATCGTGATACACTATCAAGATTTGTATTATTATGTTATGCTTATTATTGGCTATATGATATTAGCAAAATGTATAAGAAAAGAATGATTATAAATGAAAGAGGATATGTTACAGGGTGAAAGAATATCAAATACAGGAAGCATTTTGTTCAAAACTCAGACTACTGATCATCAGTCATCTGATCACAAAAAATTGCTTTTTACAGAACTAAAGAAATTAACAAATGCATCGGACGGTAATCTTAGTATACAGCTGAAGAAATTAGAAAGCTGGGAATATGTTAAATCTGAAAAGAAACTAATGAATGGGAAAGCGGTAACACAATATGAGATCACAGAGATGGGAATTCAACAGTTTGAAGAATATGTAGATTTTTTGGAATCTGTGATTAAGGGTAAGGATATATAATATCAGAAGCATGAGAGTGTGTTTGTATTTGAACTAAAAATCCGCTATACTTAAGACAAAGTATAGCGGATTTTGAACATTTCGTGGAGGTTTATATGGTCAATACTTTAAAACTACCAGTAGGAATTGATAGTTTTGAAAAAATCAGAAAGAATCAATTTTATTATATTGATAAGACAAAGCTTATAGAGCAGTTGGTGGAGACAGGTGGAGAGGTGACTCTTTTTACACGTCCACGTCGTTTTGGCAAGACTTTGAATATGAGTATGCTGCGTTCTTTTTTTGAAATAGGTGCGGATGCGTCATTGTTTGATGGATTATATATTGCAGAAAATAAAGAACTTTGTGAAGAGTATCTGGGAAAATATCCGGTTATTTTTCTTTCATTAAAAAGTGTGGAGGGATTAACTTTTGAGGATGCCAAGTATCGCATGACAGAGTTGATAGGTCTAGAAGCAGAGCGGTTTGGATTTTTGGAAGATAGTGAACATCTGTCAGAAAATGAGAAAAAACGATACAAAGCTATTATTTCATTAAATAATGGTATGAATACAATGAATGAAAAAATGCTGATATCAAGTCTTCAGGTTTTATCACAATTATTGTATAAGCATTTTGGAAAAAAGGTGATCATTTTGATTGATGAGTATGATGTCCCTTTGGATAAGGCTTTTCAGAATGGCTTTTACAGAGAGATGGTGTCATTGATCAGAGGTCTTTTCGGAATGGCGTTGAAGACCAATGATAGTTTACAGTTTGCGGTTTTGACAGGTTGTATGCGGATTTCTAAGGAAAGCATCTTTACAGGTCTTAATAATTTTGAGGTTTTATCAATCTTGAATGATCAGTATGATGAGAGTTTTGGATTTACAGATGCTGAGGTAAAAAAATATTGAATGATTACAACTTTAAAGATCATTATTTGGAAGTTAAAGAGTGGTATGACGGTTATCATTTTGGAAACACTGATATATATTGTCCATGGGATGTAATTCAATATTGTAAAAGTTTATATTTAGATGCTGCTGCTAAACCACAGGATTTCTGGTCCAACTCAAGTGGTAATGCTATTGTTCGCAGTATTATAGACAGCTGATATATCGACTAGAAACGAGATAGAACGTTTTAATAGCAGGAGAGAGTATTGAAAAGGATGTTGTATCAGAACTCACTTATGATGAGATTGATAAAAGCATTGAAAATTTATGGAGTGTGCTTTTTACGACAGGATATCTGACACATAAAGGTTGTACAGAAAGTGGAAAATACCGTCTGGTAATTCCGAATAAAGAGGTTAGAAATCTTTTCGTAAAAAAAATCAGAGAGTGGTTTTCTGATGTATCAAGAAATGATGGAAAAACATTGGAAGAGTTTTGCAGTGCATTTGTAGATAAGATTCCGAAAGATAGAACAGATTTTGGAGACTATCTCTGGAATACCATCAGTATACGTGATACAGCAGTTGCAAAAGAAAAGAAGGAAAATTTTTATCATGGTATTTTGCTTGGACTTCTAGGATATAAATCAAAACTGGCTGATCAAGTCAAATGCAGAATCAGGAATTGGTTACAGTGATATATTAGTGGAGGTTCCGACCAATAGAACAGGAATTGTGATTGAGATAAAGTATGCAGAGGACGGAGATCTGGATGCAGCATGTGAAAAGGCATTAAAACAGATTGAAGAGAAAGATTATGTGGCAAAACTAAAACAGGATGGTATGAAAAATTTTATCAAATATGGAATTGCTTGTTTTAAGAAAATATGCAAAGTTGTAGTTGAATAGTAAAAATTGATTTGTTGATAGTGTTGCATGTATGAGTCAGAAAGAACAAGAGAAGAAATATTTATAAGAATAAAGGGTGACACTCCGCATTTTTGAAAGCGTTTTTTACAAATCGCTGATCCGCGCCTGTTCCT
>ENA-OQAS01001086-OQAS01001086.1-human-gut-metagenome-genome-assembly--contig:-NODE-1086-length-13228-cov-5.509503_pt1 | contig 13228 bp, 17 predicted proteins | sample MGYA00242733_ERZ504523 | MGnify/ENA primary metagenome ERZ504523 (study PRJEB26092, sample SAMD00036239) | human gut metagenome | host: Homo sapiens | study: EMG produced TPA metagenomics assembly of... | reverse complement strand
TTTGTCAAAAGTAACGCAAAAGCACTTTCGACAGCCGTACCGTCCATCAAAAGTACCCTTGCGCCCTGCCGGGGGCTATCCAATCAAATTATTCCGGTATTCTTGCCTGTACATATTCCAGATCTCCGCAATATGATGTTCCCACCAGATACCATTCTCTTGCCGGATTCATCTCCATTCTTGTCCGTACCCACTTATCATCAACCAGCACCTCAAGACCTTCTCCACAGTGAAATCCCGTATCAATCCATAAGTCTGATGCCAACAATCCATATCTGTCATTACTGCTGTTATATCCTAATCTTCCCTGTTTCATTGTATCTTTCTCCCTTCTTCACAACTATCAAATTTACAGTAATCTCACATTCCAGCCATAGTTTTCCGTCTGCACCTTACCAACTTTCTTCTTGTTTACTTCTCACAGGGGCGTGACACGCTCCTGTAAAAAGGTAATCAACACGAACTGTTACCATCGAAAGCTCTCTTGCATTCCTTTTCTGTCCAGATACTCCTGCCGGAACTTTTCCCGTTCTTCTTCTGTTGGTGCAGTTTTGGATTTACTGTATACCTCACGATTTACCATTGCATCCAGCTTTTTCTCCAAACCTTTTCTTATATCATCTGCTTCCTGTTCCTGATCCAGTAAATGATATTTTATAATCTTTCCAAATAACTCCTCTGGAATCATAACGTTTTTCAAGTTCTCACCTTCTTACAATTTATGTAAGGACGCAACACTGCAATGTCTTTACAGATTGCAACCTTGCATTTTAATTCCGCATTTTCTATATACTCTGCAATGTTGCACCCTTAATTTATTCCGGCTTAACTTTATCTAAATCCCAATACCAGGAATTACCGATTCGTCTTGCCTTAATTCCAAGTTCCTTTTTTGCATTTTCCAGTGTTCTTTTAGAAATATTCAAATCTTCTGCCATATCAAAGATTTCACTGCTTTGTACAGAAGTTGATGTTTCTGCCAGTTCCCTCAGCATCTTTTTTGCCTGTTCCAGTTTATTTACCTTTGGAGCAATTCCACCAAGCACCTCATCTGCTGTGATTTCATAGTCACCTATCCACTCAAATCCGGTTTCTGTCAGGCGAAATGCTTTGGAATGCCCAAATGCAGCCAGATTATTTTTAATCTGAACCACTGCTCTTAAGTCCGGTTCTCCCTCTATTCTTCCTACCAGTAATACGCTTCTGGCTACTGCAAAAAGTCAATCGAACCCATTCCTCTATATGCAGCTTTATTTCCACCAGCTTTATTCATATGTCCGATTAATAAAATTGCACATTTATACTTTTCTGCCAGCAAGCTCAATCTTTTTGTCATATCCCTTGCTTCATTTGCCCGGTTCATATCCATTGTTCCTCCAAGGTATGCCTGAATCGGATCTAAAATAAGCACTCTCGCACCAGTCCGTTTGATAGCAGTTTCCAGTCTCTCATCTATCATGGAAAGTGATTTTTCTGTTTCATCTATAACCATGATTCTTTCACAGACCGCTTCTGCCAGCTCCAGTCTGGGTTTTACCGTATCTGCCAGCCCATCTTCCGCTGTCTGATAAATAATATTTACTGGTTCTGTTACTTTCATATCGTTATCCAGACCTTCTCCTTTAGACAATCTCGCTGCAATATTTAATATCAGCGTAGTTTTTCCATCGCCCGGATCACCCTGAATGATTGTTAATTTCCCATAAGGGATAAATGGATACCAGAGCCAGTCCACTGTCTGGGACTGGACATCTGACATCTTTATCATTTTCAATTCTGTTTTATTCTCATTTCTCTGTTCCATCAATTCCTCCATTTTCCCAACTGTTCTCGCCAATTCTCTGTTGTTCTCTGGAAGAATCCCTGCTATAATCAACTTGTCTAGGGTTGACATTTGTGGATTCGTCCCCATTTGTCACATTGCTCCGGTTGTTCGTACTTCCGGAGCTTTTTATATTTTCATCATCCAGCATATCTGCCACCACTTTCTGCTGATCTGGATATAAGTGCCCATAAGTATTCAATGTAATGCGAATGTCCGTATGTCCAAACCTTTCTTTAATCATCAATGGTTGCACTCCCTTATTAATCAGAAATGCCGCATGACTGTGACGAATGTCGTGTACTCTTATCTTTTTTACTCCGGTCTTTTGAACCACCTGTTTTAACTTATGCTGTACCGCTTCATGAACCATTGGAAAAATCCGTTCATCTTCGGGCAACTCATACAGTCTGCTAATATAGTCCTGAATCTCTTTTTTCAGAAATTCCGGTATGGAAATCGTACGGTTCGATTCTTCTGTTTTGGGAGATGTAATCACGTCCTCTCCATGCATACGGTAGTAAGTTTTATTGATATGAAGTAGATTCCTTTCAAAATCAATGTCAGCAGGTGTAATGCTGAGTGCTTCGCCTTCTCTCGCTCCTGTCCAGAATAATAATTCAAACAGCACATAATATTTGCTTCCCGGTTCTATTCCGGTCATAAACTGCCGATATTCTTCAATTGTCCAAAACTTCATTTTCTTTTTTGAAGTCTTTCCCATACGTTTTACTTTGTCACAGGGATTATCTGCCAGATTGTAGATATTCTTCGCATGATTGAACAATGCCGTCATCTGATTCTGTATTGTTTTCAGATAATCATCTGAATATCCTTTTTCAATAATCGTATTCTGCCACTGGATAATCTCTGCTGGTGTGATACTGTTCATCGGTCTGTCCTTAAAATACGGTAACAGTTGAGCATTCATCGTATCTCTTTTATTCTTGATACTCCTGTCCTTCAATGACTGAGCCTTGTCTCGGAAGTAAACTTCTACAAACTCTCCCATTGTCATATCCATGTCTGCTTTCGCTGTTCTTTTATACTCCGCTTCAAAATTTAATGCTTCTTTCTTAGTGCGGAATCCTCTTTTTACTTTTCGCTTTTTGGCTCCTGTCCATTCCTCATAATAAAATGAAACATACCAGGTTCCTCTTTCTTCATCTTTGTATGCTGCCATACTTTCTCACCCCCTTACATTGCAATCTGGGAATATCCATAAAATTTCTTTTCCCAGAATGCCCTCGGTATCTTGCCCGAAACGGTTACATATCCCTGATCTGCAAGCTCTTTGTTCAGTTTGCGAAGCAGTTTGTAAGCATATCCAAGTGAAATCCCCATGCTCTCTGCAACTTCTTCCGCTGTAATCATATAGTTCTGTCTCTGCATATCATTTCCTCCTTATCTATAATTATCATTTTCACTGATACTATATCATTTTAAATAATCATTGTCAATAATTTTTATCTGTATGAATGATATTTTTCTATATTGTTGATTTTTATCATTTGTGATATACTAATCATAGCTTTTAAGGAGGTGGATAATATGCAGGAATCATCTATTTCAGAAAAAATAAAAGAGCTGCGAACTGATCTGAAGATGAATCAAAAAACTTTTCCGCAGCTATCGGTATACGTCAGTCAACTTTATCCAGTTATGAAAATGGTGTAGTTACTCCCTCCAATGATGTGTTATTGACTATTGCTCAGAAATTTCATGTCTCTTTGGACTGGTTATTTGGATTATCTGAAAATAAAGTACAGATTTCTACTCTCAGCGATATTATTTGGGTTTTATTGCAGATGAATGAATCCAATGAACTCCGGTATGAACTGGATATAAATAATAAACTTCCCGGTGATATAGAAACAGAAACACAGAAATGGTATGCCGGACTTCGCTTTTATGGAAATGATCCGGAACATTCTTTAAACGCAGATATGTGTAATTTTCTTGCTGATCTGCAGGAGAACAGAGAAAGCCTGGAATCTTATTTCACAGGCAAAGATATGTTTGATATGTGGAAAAAGCAGACGTTGGAATACTACACTTCCAAACCTGTCACCCATAAAGAAATTGAAGAACTGGATTTTGAGACACGAATCCGTAAACGAGATGAACTTTTAACACAGAAATTTTCCAATAACGAACAGAAATAGTATCATAACAGTATCACAGGCAGATATGCGAAGGTTTTCATTTTCTTCCCATACCTGCCTGTTTTTAATTTATTCGCTATTCTTTACAGCCTTATTTTAAACTTTTACACAACAGAAAAACCCCGGAAACCTTACGGTTCCGGGGTATCTTACGTTTGGACACAATGTACCTTGCGGTACTCAATATATATTAATCAGTGATTACTCGATGATTGTAGCAACACGTCCTGATCCTACAGTACGTCCACCTTCACGGATAGCAAATGTAAGACCCTGGCTCATAGCGATCGGATGAATCAGCTCGATTGTCATCTCGATGTTATCTCCAGGCATGCACATCTCTGTTCCCTCTGGAAGGTTGCAAACACCTGTTACGTCTGTTGTTCTGAAATAGAACTGCGGACGATAGTTGTTGAAGAATGGTGTATGACGGCCACCCTCGTCTTTAGTCAGAACGTAAACCTGAGCTGTGAATTTTGTATGGCATGTAAGTGTTCCTGGTTTAGCAAGAACCTGTCCACGCTCGATCTCGTTTCTCTGAACACCACGAAGAAGTGCTCCGATGTTATCACCAGCCTGAGCCTCATCAAGAAGTTTACGGAACATCTCGATACCAGTTACAACAACTTTACGAGTCTCCTCTTTGATACCAACGATCTCAACTTCCTCAGATACGTGAAGAACACCAGCCTCAACTCTACCAGTTGCAACTGTACCACGTCCTGTGATGGAGAATACGTCCTCTACAGGCATTACGAACGGTTTATCTGTGTCACGCTGTGGGTCCGGAATGTACTCATCAACAGCATCCATAAGCTCCATGATCTTGTCTCCCCATGGGCCAGCCGGATCCTCAAGAGCTTTAAGAGCAGAACCTGGATAACCGGAATGTCATCTCCTGGGAAGTCATACTCGGAAAGAAGATCACGGATCTCCATCTCAACGAGCTCAAGAAGCTCCTCATCGTCTACCATATCACATTTGTTCATGAATACAACGATGTAAGGAACACCTACCTGACGGGAAAGAAGGATATGCTCTTTAGTCTGAGCCATAACACCGTCTGTAGCAGCAACAACAAGGATAGCACCATCCATCTGAGCTGCACCTGTGATCATGTTCTTAACGTAGTCAGCATGTCCTGGGCAGTCAACGTGTGCGTAATGTCTACGCTCTGTCTGATACTCAACGTGAGCTGTAGAAATTGTGATACCACGCTCTCTTTCCTCTGGAGCTTTATCGATATCCTCAAAGTTCTCTACTACGTTTCCTGGAACTCTCTCTGCAAGAACTTTAGTGATAGCTGCTGTTAATGTTGTTTTACCATGGTCAACGTGTCCGATGGTACCAATGTTACAATGCGGTTTTGTTCTCTCAAACTTAGCCTTTGCCATTTTAAAATGTCCTCCTTAAAACTTGGCTCTATCAAAATTAGAGCATTTTTTCAGATTTAAACTTGCTAACCTTGATTATATTGCAAACCAAGGTTATTTGCAAGCATTTTATTATTTTATATCAGATCAGTCCTTTTTGGAAGGATCTTCTCCTGTACAGACTTCGGAACCTGCTCATATTTCTCGAAGAACATAGAGTAGTTACCACGTCCCTGTGTTCTGGAACGAAGGTCTGTAGCATATCCGAACATCTCGGAAAGCGGAACATATCCACGGATCATCTTACCGCCGCCGATATCTTCCATACCCTCGATACGTCCACGACGGGAGTTGATATCACCGATAACGTCACCCATGTAATCCTCTGGTGTAGTAACTTCGACCTTCATGATTGGCTCAAGAAGAACCGGAGCTGCTTTCTGCATAGCATCCTTGAATGCAAGGGAACCTGCAATGTGGAATGCCATCTCAGAAGAATCGACTTCATGGTAAGAACCATCGTATACATTTGCATGTACACCAACTACCGGGAATCCTCCGAGGATACCAGCTTTCATAGCTTCCTCGATACCTTCGCCAACTGCCGGGATGTATTCCTTCGGAATAGCACCACCAACAACTGTGGACTCGAACTTGTACAGCTCTTCTCCGTTGGCATCCATAGGCTCGAATTTAACTTTACAGTGACCATACTGTCCACGACCACCAGACTGTTTAGCATACTTGCTGTCTACATCAACAGGCTTGGTGATTGTCTCTTTGTAAGCAACCTGAGGTGCACCAACGTTAGCCTCAACCTTGAACTCACGAAGAAGACGGTCAACGATGATATCCAGGTGAAGCTCACCCATACCAGCGATAATGGTCTGTCCAGTTTCCTGATCTGTATGAGCACGGAATGTCGGGTCCTCCTCAGCAAGCTTAGCAAGTGCCTCACCAAGTTTACCCTGTCCAGCTTTTGTCTTAGGCTCGATCGCGAGCTCGATAACTGGCTCCGGGAACTCCATAGACTCAAGGATTACCGGATGCTGCTCGTCACAGATTGTATCACCTGTTGTAGTGAATTTGAATCCGATTGCTGCAGCGATATCACCGGAGTAAACCTTGTCCAGCTCCATACGTTTGTTAGCGTGCATCTGAAGGATACGTCCTACACGCTCTTTTTTATCTTTTGTGGCATTCAGAACATAAGAACCGGAGTTCATTGTTCCTGAATAAACACGGAAATAAGCAAGTTTTCCTACAAATGGGTCAGTCATGATCTTGAATGCAAGAGCGGAGAACGGCTCATCATCAGATGAATGTCTCTCAACTTCGTTGCCGTCAAGGTCAACACCCTTGATAGCCGGAATATCTGTAGGAGCCGGCATGTACTCAACAATTGCATCCAGAAGCTTCTGAACACCCTTGTTTCTGTAAGCGGAACCGCAGCAAACCGGTACTGCTGTACACTCACATGTAGCTTTTCTGAGGACAGCTTTCAGTCTGTCTACAGAAGGCTCATCTCCCTCAAGATACTCCATCATGAGGTCATCATCCAGCTCGCAGATCTTCTCGATCAGCTCTGTATGATAAAGTTCTGCATCTTCCTGCATATCCTCCGGGATATCAACGATAGAGATATCGTCGCCCTTGTCATCATTGTAGATGTATGCTTTCATCTCGAAAAGGTCGATGATTCCTTTGAAGTCATCCTCTTTTCCGATCGGAAGCTGAAGGCAGATAGCGTTTTTACCAAGACGAGTCTTGATCTGCTCTACTGCACCGTAGAAGTTTGCACCAAGGATATCCATCTTATTGATGAATGCCATACGAGGTACATTGTAGGTATCAGCCTGACGCCATACGTTCTCTGACTGCGGCTCAACACCACCCTTAGCACAGAAAACGCCGACAGCACCATCAAGTACACGAAGGGAACGCTCAACCTCAACAGTGAAGTCTACGTGTCCTGGTGTATCAATGATGTTGATACGATGCTCAAGAGCACCTGGCTTTGGTTTGCAGTTCTCCTCAAGAGTCCAGTGACATGTTGTAGCAGCGGATGTGATTGTGATACCACGCTCCTGCTCCTGCTCCATCCAGTCCATTGTCGCTGTACCTTCATGAGTATCACCGATCTTGTAGTTAACACCTGTGTAATAAAGAATACGCTCTGTAAGATTGTTTTACCAGCATCGATATGCGCCATGATACCGATATTTCTGGTTCTCTCTAATGGATATTCTCTTCCTTCTTTTCCAGCCAATGAATTTTCCTCCTCGAATTAGAAGCGATAGTGAGCAAATGCTTTATTTGCCTCAGCCATCTTGTGCATGTCTTCTTTTCTCTTAACGGATGCACCTGTGTTGTTCATTGCGTCCAGAAGCTCATTAGCCAGTCTTTCTTCCATTGTCTTCTCGCCTCTCTTACGTGAGAACATTGTAAGCCAACGAAGAGCAAGTGCCTGACGTCTGTCTGCTCTTACCTCGATCGGAACCTGATAAGTAGCACCACCGATACGTCTTGCTTTTACCTCGAGAACTGGCATGATGTTGTTCATAGCCTCTTCAAATACTTCAATTGCTGGTTTACCAGCTTTTTCCTCTACTCTGGTGAATGCACCGTATACAATTTTCTGAGCAACACCTTTCTTACCGTCTAACATGATGTTATTGATAAGCTTGGTAACCACTTTGTTATTGTACATCGGGTCAGCCAGAACGTCTCTTTTCTGAGTATGTCCTTTACGTGGCACGTTACTTCCCTCCTTAATCATATTGATTATATCATCGGTACTCACGCAGTAAAACTATTGCATGTTCGCACTGGTAAGGTCCTATATTTAACCCGCAACCGACAGGGTATATGGAATACCGTACAAATCCTTATAGTCTTCCGCTGTAATACATTAGATGAATAATATCTTTGTAATCCTCCTGATTATCTGCAATCAGGAAGCGGCGTAGATTTCTGATCTACAAAAATTATTTTTTAACTTTAGGTCTCTTAGCTCCGTATTTGGAACGAGCCTGTTTTCTGTTAGCGACACCTGCGGTATCAAGAGTACCTCTGATGATGTGGTATCTTGTACCAGGTAAGTCCTTAACTCTTCCTCCACGGATAAGAACAACGCTATGCTCCTGAAGGTTGTGACCCTCTCCTGGAATATAACTTGTTACCTCGATACCGTTGGAAAGACGAACTCTGGCGATCTTTCTAAGAGCTGAGTTAGGCTTTTTAGGAGTAGCTGTTTTAACAGCAGTACAAACACCACGTTTCTGTGGAGCAGCCTGATCAACTGCTTTCTTTCTTAAAGAGTTGTATGTTTTCTGCAGAGCCGGTGCTGTAGATTTTTTAACAGCTGTCTGACGGCCCTTTCTTACTAACTGGTTGAATGTTGGCATTCCATTTCACCTCCCGATTTATTTCTCCATGGGCTTTCCCATGGGGCCTTGCGGTTGCTATTTACAAATTACGGCATGCGAAAATATAACGTTTCATTCGCACGCTTGCTCATTATAGACCGTAAATACAGGGCTTGTCAAGGTGTTTTATAAAGAATTTTTGCTGATTTTACAGGGGTTTAACACAGTTTTCTTCATAGATGTCACAACCCTGCGAAAATGACGGTTTTACCTCCAGGGTCTGGCCTTTTCTGTCCACCCGTGTTCCTTCCAGTAAGCCACATCCACTTCATTCCATCCACTTTTTACAAGCTTACGCATCACCTCGAAATATGTTTTGGTCTTCAACACCGGTTTTACATGGCCATAGTTCTTACGGATTTTTTCTGCCAGCTTATCGGTCGCTTTCTCAATCTCCGCCATCTTTTCCGGAGAAATTGATTTATAATTTATGGCATGAACGGCAGTACCGTACCTGTATATCTTTCCCATTCCCCAGAAAAACATACTGTCTGCCATATCTTTGTTGGTCCATTTCGTTCCGGCACCTGCTGCGGTAGAAATACAGACTCCCTGTTTGGAAAACATATCCGGGTTTGGCCTGTGCAGCATCCATCGGTAGCCATAGTGATCCAGCCATGCTTTCATGGAACCGGTACAGTGATAAACATATACCGGACTTGTAAGAATGATCACATCTGCGCTGTCAATGGCATCTGTCAGCGGTTTCAGTTCTTTATAATATGGGCAAAGCTTCTCATCCTTCACAATACACTGGTTACATCCAATGCAGAAATGCCCGAAATCTTTTGGCAGAAAAAACTCTGTCACTTCTCCACCCAGCTTGTCTGCCAGCATTTTTCCTATATGATAAGTAGAACCTTTATGGTTCTGCCCATGCACCATTGTGATCTTCATAAATCCCATCCCCCATTTTTACAGCTCCGTCATCTCTATCCTGCCTGATCACGATCTCTTTACAACGATCCTCTGTAACTTTCAGTTTCTCTCCACGGATATATTCCCGGAAACTGTCCTTAAAAGAGACGCCGCTCCGAAAATCTCCGCATTCTCTTCCGTATATCCTTCTTCTTTTTCCATCCAGCGGTCCACGATCTTCTGGGCTTCCTTCAGCCTTCCTCCTGCGATCCAGGTATAGATCAGCGCCGTTGCAGCTGTAGGATCATCTTCATCCTGCAGGTACCATTCCCGGCAGAAATCACCGGCCTCTTCTTTTTTGTCCAGGGACAGCATCGATGACGCCAGACGAAATCTCAGATCCGCCGGAGCTTCCTCTTTCCACGCAAAAAGATCCAGAAGCTTTCTGCAGACTTTTCCATCTGAGCCTGGTCCTCTTCCTGTTCCAGTGTTTCCAGATAATCATTGATCCATATTTTCAGATCAAAAGAAAACCCTTCCATGCCGCTGAGGCAAAAAAGCTCCGGTGCAAAATTGTGCTTTTCCCTGCGTCCGCTCTCAACGATTTTCATCAAAGTATCAAACGCCTGATTCCACGCCGTCACATCTCCATCATCCCGCACCATACTTTCGTAAGACTGTATCATCTGCGCTTCCAGTTTTTTCCACAGTTTTTCCATGGCTTTTCCTTTCTGTACTGCAGCATCTCCTGCAGGTTCAAAGCCGCCGGCTCCCGCAAGCCGGAAACGGCCTTTTTATCCGGTTATGGCCTCCGCTCCTTCCTGGAAGTATAGCACGTCTTTTTCCGCCTTTCCACTACAATCTGGGAAATTCCCAGGATCATAACCATTAATATAGAAAGAACTGCTCCCTGTTTTAATCCCGGGGTGCTATATCTCATAACGATCTCATGACTGCCTTTGGAAAGCTTTATGCCTGTAAGTCCCTGAATACTTACTGCCTGTACTTTTTTTCCATCCACAAATATCTGCATATCCGGATCATAAAAGCTTCGTATCAGCAATATCCCATCCTGTTTCACAGATATACTGCCTTTCCCGTCGGAAAGATCTGTCTGCTGGGACGAAAGCTTCCGGTAGATCTCATCCAGATCCGATTCCTGATAGGTTCCCAGAACTGCCTCTTCCATGCCACAGTCTGCCGTTACCCGCACTGTGGTATCCGACTGACAGGTTCCAAGATCCAGAAAATTATTGTTCCAGTAATCCGATGTCTGGCTCTGCCCGTTAATGGTCACATTCTCCGGCTCCGTCCCCGGAATATAGAGATATCCATGCTCTCCTTTTTTCAACCGCACTGTAAAAACCGCTCTTCCGTCCAGCAGGGAATCTGAATTTATCGTCTGCATTTTGTACAGTCTTTTTCCCACGATCCCGCTGAGAAGCCGGTTTTGCACTTCCAGCGGATCCGTTCCTTCCATGGCATAATCCGCTACAGAATTGTTTATCATATATGCCCCTTTCAATGCCCGGGGATTCTCATACAGATCAAAGGATGCACTTTCGCCGATCTTTTCATATGCCGTATGCAGCGTTCTTGTATTTCTACAAAGAAGATACCGGATTCCCAGCAACATGTCCATCACCTCGGTAGCTCCCGCATACTGATAACGATTTTCCAGATTTTCAAATCCCATGTTTCGGACAAAATCCCACATTTCTTCTGTATTCGTGGAAGAATACATGGAGATTCCGTTCAGCTGGTACAGCATTTCCTCATTTCGAACAAGGGGATTTACAATGGCCGACCGGTAGTTTACCTGATCCGCCCCTGTCTTTTTCATAAGACTGGTCACTTCCCTGTCACTTTCCGCATAAACATCACGGTTGGCAGTTCCGTTGTCTGTGATACTGAAAACACCATGGATTCCGGTTTCCGCAAGTATCATTACGGCCAGGACCAGAGATACGATCTTCCTGATTTCCACACGTCCCAACGGATGTGACGGAAGTTTTCCACAAAGAAAACTGCCCGTCCACACCGGAAGAAAAAATGCCGCGATCACTCCGTCTGTAAGAAGGGTTCCCAGCCCTTTTCCGCTTTTCAGCCCTACAACAGTACAAAATATCTCTGCCAGGATAAATCCTACCAAAATCCTCTTCCCGCTTTCCTTCTCCAGTTTTCCCCAGGCATCACAGCTTATTTTCAAAAGCAGAAAGATGAGAATAAACGCAAAACGATTGGGAATCCCCACCGGTTTGTGCATTCCGTGAAACAACAGATTCAGCGCTGTGATATGAAAGCCTGCAAAATACAGAAGAGCCATTGCCCCTAACATGATCTTTTCTGTCCTGCGGATCTCTTTGTTCAGGAAATAGATTCCTGCAAAAAGAAGCACCGCACATCCGCAGTAAGGTTTACATCTCCCTGCTCCCCGGATTTTACAAAAGACATGGAATCTTCCATCAATGCGCCAAGCTGTTTCCAGATATCTCCGTAGACACCCTGAGGCCGGTTCCCGCTTCTGCCGCAGCCGGTGTCCGGGATACTGCAACGATTCCCGGGATCAGCGTGATTCCTGCAAGGCCGGCTCCGCCAATGGAGGCTCCGGCAAATTTCAGCAGAGAATGTGGGATCTTCTCCGGGCGTTTCTCCTTTTCCAGAATAATCATTTGTACCACATAATACAGCGCCGCAAAGGTGCACAGCATAAATCCCATGTAATAGCTTGTCAGGATACCATACCCCAGAACAAGGCAGTACCCTTTCCACTTTCCGGTATTTACCAGCCGTTCAATAAGATATGCCAGAACCGGCAGGAGCATGATACAGTCCAGCCACATCACATTGCTGTAATATCCCATCAGAAAATTGGACAGTGCATACATACACCCCACAGAAACTGCCATGCAGTCTTTACCTGGATATTTTTTCCCGGCATACCATGCCATGGATACGCTGCACAGCCCCACCTTGATCAGAATCACTGCCGTTACGGCCTCGTTCACGTACATAAATTCATGAACAAAAGTACCAGTAAACTGAACGGGCTGCAGAGATAATAGCAGAACAGTCCGTAGAAATTATACCCCATGGCATGTGCGGACCAGGTCCAGCCCGCTCCCTTTCCAAGCTGCTCTGAAAGTTCCCTGTAAAAGGCTGTATACTGATGGACTCCATCTACCACCAGCGCCGAATTTTCTCCAAAAGGATAAACACCCTTCAATGCAAAGCCCAGCGTAAAGATCAGCACCGAAAACAGAAACGCCAGGAGATAGATCCACCCTCTGTTTCCCTGTTTTTGTTTTTTCCGCTTTCTGTATTCTTATTGGTCTCATTTCATTTCCTCTCTGTCTGCAGCAATTCCAGGCCGTTCTGTTCTGAACAGCTGAATTATCTATCGGCTGTTATTTTCTGAAATACTGTTATTTCTTTTCCGTCTTTTTTTCTGATCCTCTGTATTCTATTAAATCAAACATCTGCGTTTTACTTTATCGCATGCTCATAAACTTGAACATTTTTGCAAAAACAGATCATAGCATGTTTCCTACTGTATCATGTTTTTGTGAAATTACTGCGAAT
>ENA-OQAS01001085-OQAS01001085.1-human-gut-metagenome-genome-assembly--contig:-NODE-1085-length-13235-cov-6.320796_pt1 | contig 13235 bp, 13 predicted proteins | sample MGYA00242733_ERZ504523 | MGnify/ENA primary metagenome ERZ504523 (study PRJEB26092, sample SAMD00036239) | human gut metagenome | host: Homo sapiens | study: EMG produced TPA metagenomics assembly of... | reverse complement strand
CCAAGTGTCCCGGCGCGCCGCCGTGCTCGTTGGCGCCCCGCGCCGCGGCGCACGAACGCGCCTCGAAGTACGTTGCCAGCGCGTCGCCCATACCAGCGACCGTCATACGCAGCGGGGCCGCCGCGACCACGTTGGTATCGACCACGACCAGGTTTGGATTCTTCTCGAGCATCAGATAGCGGTCGAACGACCCATCCTCGTGATACAGCACCGAAATCGCGCTGCACGGACCATCCATCGAAGCCGCCGTGGGGCATACGCACAACGGCAACTCGGCATAAAACGCAACGGCCTTGGCGATATCGAGCATCTTGCCGCCGCCAATACCCACCACCATGTCGCAATACTCGGCCTGGGCTTCCTTAGCCATTTCGACAACGGCCTCTTCCGTACACGGACCGTCATAAATCTTAAAGAACGGCTCGCTTAGATCTTCGTCCAGAAATCCATCAACGATCTGCTTGCACAGCCGATCCTCGGTGCCCTGGTCAAACAAGACATAGGCAGCGCAGCCCAACCATGACAAATACCTGCCTTGACGCGACAGTTCGCCCGGCCCCTGAACATACCGGCCGGGACCGCCGTAAACCATAGGAAGCGCCATACGAGAATCCGCCCTTCATCAAACAACGATTGGTGCAAAGTAACCTTTCCCCTTTGCACCATAGTAAAAAGGGGCAAAGTCATCTGCTGGCTTTGCCCCTTCCTTAGCTTGATTTACTCATCCATGAGATAGTAGTGGCCCAGCGCGTCGGCACCCAGGATGGCGTTTGCGACCATCTCGGGCGTCACCTCAAACGGCATGTTGCACATGGTGTCATCGGGCGCGCAGGCGGCCTCGGCAACAATCATGGCCTGCTCGCGCGTAAGCTCGGCAACGCCAAGTTCCTTCATCGTGACCGGCAGGCCCAGCTCAATGCAGAAGCCCAAGACTTCCTCGAGTTTCTCAGTCGGAGCATCCTCGAGTACCAGCTGGACGATAGTGCCAAAGGCGACCTTCTCGCCGTGATACATGCCGTGGCACTCGGGCAGCATCGTCAGACCATTGTGGATGGCATGAGCAGCAGCAAGGCCCGAGCTCTCAAAGCCAATGCCGGAGAGCAGCGTGTTGGCCTCAATGATGTGCTCGACGGCAGGCGTGAGCGCACCCTTCTCCAGCGCGACCTTGGCCTTGACGCCATCGGCCATAAGCGTCTCGTAGCAGAGCTTGGCGAGCGCCAGGCCGGCCATGCCGCCCTTGCCGCCAGCGCAGGTGCCGCCGTCGGCATCGTGCGTCGCCTGGGCCTCAAAGTAGGTTGCGAGCGCATCGCCCATGCCGGAAACCGTCAGGCGCACCGGGCTCGCCGCGATAACCGTCGTATCCATCAGGACAATATTGGGGTTTGCCTTAAGGAAGAGATACTTGTCGAACTGGCCGTCGTCGGTGTAGAGCACCGAAAGTGCCGAGCACGGAGCATCGGTCGAAGCAATGGTGGGGCAAATGATGACCGGGGTCTCCAGGTAGTAGGCAACGGCCTTCGCGGTGTCGAGGATCTTGCCGCCACCGACGCCGACGATGATGTCGCAACCGTTGTCGCGAGCGAGCGCAACCAGACGATCGACCTCGCCCTTGGAGCACTCGCCGTTAAAGTCCTCGAACAGCAGCTCGGCCTTGGCCTCGGCAAAACCGCCCTCGATCTTGGCACCGACGCGCTTCTTGCCCGAAGGCGTCACGATGACGAGGGCCTTAGCGCCGAGCGGCTCGACATAGGAGCCGAGCTTGGCGAGCTCGTCCGGACCCTGGATGTACTTGCTGGGGCTATTGAAAATTGCAGCCATAACTATCCCATTCTCTAATAAAAAAAGAAAGGGGCTCCGTACGGATACGTGCGGAGCCCCTCGTTACGATAACAAGAGTCGATTAGAAATCGATGTCGGTGTCGTAGTAGCAGGCCTTGAGGATCTTCTCGAAGTCGGCAGCCTTGGTCTCACGCGGGTTCTCGGGCGTGCAGGCGTCGGTCTCGGCGTTCGCGGCGATCTCGGGAAGCTTGGCGAGGAACTCCTCCTCGGAGACCATCTGCGGGTTCTCGGCGTCGACCTTCACGCCACCATTCGCGTAATCCTTGATGGACTGCGGAATGTTGAGCTGGTCGTTGAGGTCGCGAATCTTCTGGACGAGCGCAGCGATGAGCTCCTCGTTGGTCTCGCCGGGAAGGTGCAGGATCTCCTTGGCCACGTAAGCATAACGCTCGGCAGCACGGGGATCCTTGGAGTTCCACTGGATGACCTTGCCCAGGTACATGGCGTTAGCAGCACCGTGGATGATGTGCCGTTCTCGAAGGCAGCACCGGTCTTGTGAGCCATGGAGTGAACGATGCCGAGCAGGCCCGAGGAGAAGGCGATACCGGCGATGCACTGAGCCTCGTGCATGTGCTGACGGGCCTCATGGTCGCCAGCATAGGACTTGGGCAGCCACTCGACGATCTCGCGGATGCCGTGCAGAGCGTTGGCGTCGGTGAACATAGAGGCGCAGGTGGAAACGTAGGCCTCCATGCAGTGGGTCAGAGCATCCATGCCGGTGTGAGCGCATAGCTTGGCGGGCATGGTGTAGGTGAGCTCGGGGTCGACGATGGCGACATCCGGGGTGATGTTGAAGTCGGCCAGCGGGTACTTGATGCCCTTGCATAGTCGGTGATGACGGAGAAGGCAGTGACCTCGGTAGCGGTACCGGAGGTAGAGGAGATGGCGCAGAAGTGAGCCTTCTGACGCAGCTCGGGGAAGCTGAACGGCTGGATGATGTTATCGAAGGACTCCTCGGGATACTCGTAGAAGACCACATGCCTTAGCGGCATCGATGGGCGAGCCGCCGCCGATGGCGATAATCCAGTCGGGCTCGAACTCGCGCATGGCCTCGGCGCCTTCATGACCGTCTCGATGGACGGATCGGACTCGACGCCCTCGAACAGCTTGACCTCGAAGCCGCCCTCTTTGAGGTCGGCCTCAACGTCCTGCAGGAACCCGCCGCGGCGCATAGAGCTGCCGCCAGAAACGATGATGGCCTTCTTGCCCTTGAGGTTCTTCACCTCGTGGCGAGCGCCCTCACCAAAGTACAGATCGCGAGGATTGGTAAAACGTCCCATACTGTGCCTCCTAAACAAGCCCCTCTTAGACTTGCGTATATAACGGAGCACCCAATTGGCTCCGTTAGGACCGTTTTGCGCGTTGCCGGCGATGACAATGCGCGATGTCTAAACGTCTCAACGCTCAGACAAACACTATTCTACCGTTCTGGTTGGTCAGTTATTCACCTAAAGCCGACAATGATGAAACGTTTTTTCTATCCCTGAAGACCCTTGTGGGGCATTCATACTCCCAAGCTGGGCAAACGTTTTATCAAGGTTGACCACATATCCCGGGCAGGACTGTGCCCCTCCAAAATGCGCCCCGTTCGCCGCCAAAAATCGACCGTTTGCGGCACCGTGATACCACTCAGTCGTCCAAGGTGCCGACATTTGTGCGACATCCGTCTTCGTGGTGCAAAGGTGCATGTCCAAGTGCGGCACCCCCGGTGTGCCACATGCGGGTAAACTAGAACTTTATATAGAGACATTTGAACCCTAACCGCAGCAAAGGAGGCCCCATGCATTCGATCCCATTCAAGAGGATTGCCATCGCCTCGTTCTTGAGGCCTTGCGCCGCGACAATATCCCGCTCACCGACGCTGCCGCCGTAGAGCGTCTGATGGAACAATTCACCCGCAACCCCGCACCACTCATCGTGCACGACCGCGACCGCGCCGGGCACCTCATTGCCAAGGTGGTCGAGGCTGTCGACTACCGCATTCCCTTTATCCCTGACGATACCCAGGCAGAGCAGGAAGAGGCAGCTGCCGAGAACATGCTCCGCGAGGCGGCCGCACTCGATCCGGCCAACTGGGACGCCCAGCGCATGCTGACGGCGCTCACCGCCGAATCCAACGAGGAATACGTACAGTACCTGGTGTCCAAGTGCGATGAGGTCGAGCACGACCTAGCGCTCAAAATCGCCTCGGCGCAGGACCCCTACGAGCGCGAGGCGCTGGCGACCTTATGCGCCGCCCCTACCTGCGCTGGCTTGCCGCCCTTGCGTCGCGCGCCCTCATTAGCGGCCGCTATCGCATGTCGCTCGAAGCCGCAAACCGCAGCCTCGACTTTGCCCCCAACGATCCTGCTGGCGTCCGCCACACCGCGATGCTCGCCATGGCGAAGCTCGAATACCCCGCCGAGGAGCTCAAGCGCTTTCGCTCCGCACACTCCGTGCCGTACCTCGCGAATACCCCACTGCGCCGTCGTCCCAAGGATGCGGAGCGCGACTTGGACCCATGGACGCTCATCGCGCTGATGAGCGCTGCCTGGCGCGAGCTGGACTACGAAGCGCCGAGCACTACTTGCGCATCCTTGCGCGCTCGTGTCCGCACGCAGCCGAGGCGCTCTACTTCCAAACCGAGTTTCCCGATGGCGTCTATGCCCGCGTCAACGTGGGTGTGGGCTCCACCGACGAGCTTGTCCTTGCGCTGTCCGAGGCGACGCCGGTACTGCAGGAGGGCCTGGGCGCCCCCGACAATGCCAGCTTTGCCGCCTGGGTCGCCACCAACGATATCGTGCGTTCCCAGATCGACGAGCGCATCCTGCGGGCGGCCGAGCAGGGCCTGCCGTTTAAGGGAGGAGACCTCTAATGGATCCGAGCGTCTACATCCCCGCCTACCTGGAGCGCGCCTACCTTGCGTCGCACCCCGAACTCACCGATGCAGCACGCGAGCTTGTCCATAACGACGTGAGCGTCAACCCTCATAAGTATGCGCAGACCGAGCATGCCCAGGCACTGCTGTCCTATGCAGGCGTCCACCGCCACCTGCTCGACGAGCTCCATCGTATCGAGGACATGGGCAGCGACGAGGAGTTTGAGCAGACGCGCAACCACCTGTTCGACGATACGCGCGATGAGCTGCTCAAGATCGTCCGCGTCGACGCGCTGGCCGTCGATGCCCAGCTGCTCGCCATCATTTTGGCGGACACGCCCGTCGACGCCTGTCTAGGCGACTTGATGAAGCTCGAGGCGACCACGGCCGATTACTTGCAGCAAAGCGTGCCCGGGTTCGACATGGAGGCCCCGCACTACTGGGCCAACAAGGTTTTGACGGACGGCGTGACGGCGGCCGATCTCACCGTAAGCGAGCCGGCTCTTATCGGGTGGCTCCACACGCTCGAGGCCATCTCGCAGCTGTGCATGGCGAGCGCTCGCTACCGTGCTGCCGCCAACTATTCTCGCCGCGTTCTTAAGGCGGAAGGCTATCCCACCCGAGCTGCAGGCACCGTGCTACTCGCCCTCGCTCGCCTGGAAGACGAGGACGGCTTTTTTGCCCTGGCCCACCAGCTCGAAGAACAGATGGGGGCCGATGCCCTCGAGAACTCCCCCTGGTACCTGCTCGCCCGCACGATCTTGCTGTTCAAAACGAACAAGATGCGCCCGGCGACACGCGCGCTGCGTGAGTTTGCCAACCGCTGCGAGGGCGGCGCGTTCTTTTTGCTGAACCCCATGTATCAGACGCCGTACCTTCCCTGCCGGCCCGAACCGCACGACCCTGGGACCTTTCGCATCAGGCAGTTTGGGAGCCGACGGCATCATCTCGGATACTCCCGACTTTGCCCCCTGGGCCAGCGCTTGCGAAGACGTATCGCAGCTTGCCCAGGAATTTGCGCGCCGTTACGGTTTTTAACGACGCAAACGCCACGACCATGTCATTCACGTTAGGAACGGCTTCATGAACTTCCGCTCTTCTCTCGCCTGCACCTCGAGCGATATCGCCCGCTGGGGGCTGCGCTCTGTCCTTAAGCGCCAGGCGGCGTACTCCCCGGCCGCATCGCCATGAAAATCGACCCCGAGCTGTTAAGCGACCTCGCGGGCTTGTCGACCGCAGCGTGGTGATCACCGGCACCAACGGCAAGACCACCACCTCCAATCTCATTGCCGACGCCGTTGCCGCCAGCGGTGCCACCGTGGTATGCAACCGTGCCGGAAACAACATGGAGCCGGGCGTGGTGGGCGCACTGCTCGAGGCCCGCGGCGGCCTTAAGCACACTGCCAGCGGCAAGCGCGTGGGCGTTTTTGAGTGCGATGAGCTCTACACCGTGCGCGTCCTGCCCAAGCTCAACCCGACGTACTTCGTGCTGCTCAACCTGTTCCGCGACCAGCTAGACCGCTACGGCGAGATCGACCATACCCAAGACGTCATTGCCCATGCGTTGGAGCTCTCTCCGGCAACAACGCTCATCTACAACGCAGACGACCCGCTGTGTGCCGCGATCGCCGCGCGCGTTCCCAATGCAAGCATCGCCTTTGGCATCGACGGTGCTACGGGCACCGAGTCCGATCGCATTAGCGACTCGCGTTTTTGCTCGCAGTGCAACGCGCCGCTGGAGTACGACTATGTGCAGTACGGACAGCTCGGCGCATACCATTGCCCCTCGTGCGGCTGGGGTCGTCCCGCGCTGGTCCGTCGCGTGACGGGCGTTGAGCTCACCTGCAACGGCTACGGCTTTGACCTGAACTTTGGACCCAATACCGACGCACCCGCAACGCACATCGCCACGCGCTACAACGGCCTATACATGGTCTACAACGTTGCCGCCGCCTTCTTTGCGGCGCGCGAGCTGGGCGTGGACGCGGCGCATCTACAGCCCACGCTCGATGCCTACGTCCCCGCCGGCGGACGCATGGGCCGCTGGAACATTGCCGGCCGCACCGTCGAGGCAAACCTGGCCAAAAATCCCGTGGCTTCGATCGCCAGATTCAGTCCATTAAAACGGCAGGCGGCAGGCTCTGCGCCTTCTTCCTGAACGACAACGACGCCGACGGCCACGATGTCTCGTGGATCTACGACGTCGACTTCGAGCGCATCGCCGATACCCCAGGGCTTGTCGCCTTTGCCGGCGGCACGCGTGCACACGATATGCAGGTACGTCTGAAGTACGCCGGCATCGACGCCGCCATCATCTCGAATATCGAGCAGGCGATCGGCGCCGTGGCGGACGAGAAGGCTGGCGATACTTTCTACGCCGTCGCCAACTACACGGCCTTCCCACCGCTGGTCAAGGAGCTCAACGAGCTTAAGGGCGCCGATGCGAGCTCGGTCGCCTCCCACGCCGTAACGCGCGCCGATGGTAGCGCTGTCCCCACCGATATTGCGCCGGTCGAGCTTTCGCGCCCCCTGCGCATTGTCTACCTGTATCCCGATGCCCTCAACCTCTATGGCGACGGCGGCAACGTCATTGCCCTCGAGCGCCGCTGCGCCTGGCGTGGCATCCCCGTGCGCGTGGACGAGGTCCGTATGGGCGAGTCGCTCGATCTCACCGACGCCGACATCGTCATGATGGGCGGTGGCTCCGACCGCGACCAGCTAGCCGTGGCACACGAGCTGCTCGCCCAAAAAGACAAGGTCGCGGCCTATGTTGAGGACGGTGGCACACTGCTTGCCATCTGTGGCAGTTATCAGCTGCTCGGCCGTTCGTACTATATGGGCGAGGATCGCATCGAGGGCCTGAGCGTCGTTGCTGCTGAAACCGTGCGCGGCTCCGACCGCCTGATCGGCAACGTCGCCGTCAAGACCGACCTGTCACCCGAGCCCTTTGTAGGATTCGAGAACCACGGTGGCCGCACGCTTTTGGACGCCGAGGCCACGCCGCTCGGAACGTCCGTCGTCACGGGCACCGGTAACAACGGCGACGACGGCTTTGAGGGTCTGATCTACAAGGGCGTCATCGGCACGTACCTGCATGGCCCGGCGCTGCCCAAAAACCCCGAACTCACCGACTGGCTGATCGCGCACGCCCTCGAGCGCCGCGGCGACGCGCAGGCCAACGCTCTGCTGCCGCTCAAGCCCCTCGACGACGCTTACGAGCACGCCGCCCACGACGCCGCGATGAAGCTCCTCCCCTAGCACCCCACCACACAAAGGGGACAGGCACCTTTGTGGTGGTTTTGACCTGCCACGGCAGTTTGTCTCAATCTGTAACATCTAGACCGTTAAAAGTCGTCTTACTGTTACAGAATGAGATGTTCGTCCCGACGCCCGCCGTTTGTCTCGATCTGTAACAGATAGAGCCGATTTGCCTCCCCAGATGTTACAAATCGAGATGTTTGAAGATCGGGATAGAGGGTCAGCTCCTGTGTGGTGGTTTTCCAGTTTGCCAACGATATGTGAACAGATAAAAAAGTCTGCTATACTCTTTCCCGCTGTCCCCATCGTCTAGCGGCCAAGGACGCACCCTTTCAAGGTGGATATCGCGGGTTCGAATCCCGCTGGGGGCACCACAGAATCTGAGAAGCCCGTTGCCAATTCGGTAGCGGGCTTTTTGCTACCCATGCGCCGGGATTCGAACCCGACAGGGTGCGAATCCCGGCATCTCCCGATGGACCGTGGGCAAAAAATAGCAAATATGAGTACTGTTACCAATTTAGTAACAGCGATTTCATGCCATCAGAAGGCAATTTGGACGCCAGGCGTCCTACGGCGGAGGAATTGCAGGCGCTTATCAGCTAAGTACTTGGACATATGTTGCGTAATACTGCATTTTTTGCAAAAAAATAATGCTACAGGGCTTGTGACAGTACTCATATTTGACGTTTTTTGCCCACGACCCCTTATTGCGTGGACGAATCAGTTGCAAAACGGGCTCCAAAGCGTCCCTCGCAAACAAAAAGCCGGGGCCCGCGCGATGCGGACCCCTGCTCAATACCGTGACGATATGTCAGTTACGTTCTACACGTAGAACAGGATGTCGTCGTAGGTCGGGACCGGCCAGTAGTCGGCGGCCACGATCTCCTCCATGGCATCCACGGCGGCACGCAGCGTATCCATAGCGGGAACGACCTCGTGTGCATACACGTTGGCCTGCTCCTGGCCATCGAGGGCCTCGGCCTTCTGATGCACGGCGTCGAGCGCTTGATGGAGTCGTTGATGGCGGTGATACCGTTGCAGAGCTTGTTGAGCGTGTTCTGCTCGCACTGCATGGCGGCCTCGGCGCCGGCGGCACGAATAGTCTCAAGGCCCTTAGCGACCTTGGTGGCATAGGCGGTAATGACCGGACGATAGGTACGACGCGCCTCGCGAACCATCGTGGTAGCCTCGATGTTCATGAGCTTGTTGTACTTCTCGAGCTTGCAGTCATAGCGGCACTGAGCCTCGGCCTTGGTCAGGACGCCCGTCTCCTCAAAGAGCGCGATAGCCTTATCGGAAACAAAGGCGGGAAGAGCGTCGGCCGTGGTCTTGTTGTTGGCAAGGCCGCGCTTCTCGGCCTCGATGGGCCACTCGTCGGAGTAACCGTCGCCGGAGAACAGGATGCGCTGGTGATCGGTCAGCACCTTCTTGCAGTACTCGAGCGCGGCGTCCTGGAACTTATCCTCGGGCGTACCCTCGAGTGCGTCGGCGAAGGACTTGAGCGACTTGGCCACGGCGGCATCGAGCACCAGGTTGGAATCGGAGACGTTCTGCTCGGAGCCGCAGGCACGGAACTCGAACTTGTTGCCGGTGAAGGCGAACGGGGAGGTGCGGTTGCGGTCGGTGTTGTCCTGCATCAGCTTGGGCAGAGTATCGGCGCCCAGGTCGAGCACGCCGCGCGTGGCATGGACGGAAGCCTTGCCATCGATGATCTTCTCGACGACCTCGGTAAGCTGGTCGCCCAGGAAGATGGACATAATCGCCGGAGGAGCCTCGTTGGCGCCCAGACGGTGATCGTTGCCGGCCGAGGCAACGGAGGCACGCAGGAGCTCCTGATAGTTATCGACGGCCTCGATCACCGCGGTGAGGAAGACGATGAACTGCAGGTTGTCGAGCGGGGTGTCGCCCGGATCGAGCAAATTCTCGGACTCGGTGCCAAGCGACCAGTTGTTGTGCTTGCCCGAACCGTTGATGCCCTCGAAGGGCTTCTCGTGCAGCAGGCAGACCAAGTCGTGGCGGGAGGCGATGAGCTTCATCTTCTCCATCATGACCAGGTTCTGGTCGATGGCCTCGTTGACCTCGCCGTAGACAGGGGCGAGCTCATGCTGGCAGGGAGCGACCTCGTTGTGTTTGGTCTTGGCGGGAATGCCGAGCGCCCACAGCTCATCGTCCAGGTCCTTCATATAGGCCGAGACGGTGGGGCGGATAGCGCCAAAGTAGTGCTCCTCGAGCTCCTGGCCCTTGCAGGGAGCAGCACCAAAGAGGGTGCGACCGGTGATGACCAGGTCCCTGCGCTTGCGGTAAGCGTCCTTCTTGATCAGGAAGTACTCCTGCTCATCGCCCACGGAAGGAACGACCTTCTTGGGGGTCTTGCCAAACAACGCCAGAACGCGCTTGGACTCACGCGAGAGCGCGGTCATGGAGCGCAGCAGCGGGGTCTTCTTGTCCAGGGCCTCGCCCGTGTAGGAGCAGAAAGCCGTGGGGATGCACAGGACATCGTCCTTAATGAAGGCAGGGCTGGTGGGATCCAAGCGGTGTAACCACGGGCCTCGAAGGTGGCACGCAGGCCGCCGTTGGGGAAGCTCGAGGCATCAGGCTCGCCCTGGATGAGGTTCTTGCCCGTAAACTTGGTAATGGCGGTGCCGTCGTGGTTGGGCTCGAGGAAGCTGTCGTGCTTCTCGGAAGTAATGCCCGAAAGCGGCTGGAACCAGTGCGCGTAGTGCGTCGCGCCCTTGGAGATGGCCCAGACCTTCATGGCGTGGGCAACGGCGTTGGCCACATCCAGGTCGAGCGGCTCACCGTCCTCGAGGGTTGCAGCAAGGCGCTTCCAAATGTCCTTGGGGAGGTAGTCCTTCATGACTTCCTCAGAGAACACCATGGTCCCGAAGCGGTCAGTAAGTTCGGCCATACGGAACTCCCTTCGTATCGGCACCGCGTGAGAAGCGGTGTTGATTACTAACGAACGAGTCATAGATTAGGCTCGTCGTGTTTCCGCAACATTACCGTTATGTTGCTGTCACGAAACCAATCAATGAGGTTACCGCATCGCGGCGGCGTTGCCGCCCTCAACAGCCAATCAACTGTATAAATTGCAGACCTCTCCCCATGGTTTAAGGGTAGTCAATTTGGGATGGGGCTCTATTAACTGGTATTTCGCATCAGATACCAGTCTTTATAGCCCCATCCTAGATTGACCGCCCTGTTATAGGAAATGCCGATAGTAGGGCATCTTTGATTGGTATCCCCAAATAGCGAGTGAAACTCCACCGTGACACAGTGGTGCTGTAGAATCCTTACAACACATCACACTATTACGTATCTAGAGGAGCACGATATGCGCGTCGACGAGGTTTTTAAGCAGGCAGCATCCCAGGGCACCGCGCCCGTTTCGTTTGAGATGTTCCCGCCCAAGGGCGAGCTGACCCTCGATACGGCTCGCGAAGTGGCAGGCAATCTGTGCAAGCTTTCGCCGAGCTTTGTCTCGGTCACCTGCTCGGCCGGCGGCTCGGGCAACGGTGCCACCACCGCCCCCATCGCGCATATGATTACGAGCGAATTCGATACGCCCTCGGTAGCGCACCTCACCTGCGTTGGCCGCACCCACGCCGACATCGCCGCCAAGATTGACGAGTATCGCTCGGCCGGTGTGGAAAACGTGCTAGCCTGCGCGGCGACCTGCCCGCTGGCGCGACTGAGGATGGCAAGCCCGCCTCGGACTACGCCTACGCCCGTGACCTCATCCCCGAGCTCGTCGACGCCGGCTTTTGCGTGGCGCCGCAGCTACCCTGAGGGTCACATTGCCTGCGAGGATCTCAACCTCTCGGTCGAATACCTCAAGCAAAAACAGGACGCCGGCGCGAGCTTCTTTGTGACGCAGCTCTTTTTTGACAACGAGTGCTTCTACCGTTTTCGCGAGCTTGCCGACAAGGCCGGCATCACCGTGCCCATTACCGCGGGCATCATGCCGTTTATGGGCAAGTCGCAGATCAGCCGCATGGTCTTTATGTGCGGCGCGTCGCTGCCCTCCCCCGTCATCAAGATCCTCGCCAAGTACGAGAACGACCCCGAGAGCCTGCAGGCAGCCGGTGTAGATTATGCCGCCCGTCAGCTTTGCGACCTCAAGGAGCACGGTGCCGACGGTCTGCACCTGTACACTATGAATCGTCCTGCGATCGCCGCAACCATTATGGAGCGCCTGGGGTAATGGAAAAACCGCACATCGATACAGCTTTTGGTGAAGTGCCGGCCGACCTTGCGTCGCCGGCGCTCTACCGTATCGATGCTGCCCATCGCCCCCGAGTCGACCGTGCCGAGATGCTGCGGTATCTGGCTACGGCGGCCAGCAGATTGAGCCCGAGCTGTCGCAGCGTATTGAGCTTGTCGTTGAACGTTTGGAACTGGACATTGAGCCCCGTGGTGTGCGACGCGTGTTTGCCGTCGATGCCACGGCGTCGACGAGCAGGGCGAGCCTTGCATCCGCCTGGTCGGCACCAACGTTGAGCTGCGCGGCCGCGATATCTATCGCCACCTCAAAGACGCCCGCTTTGCCGCACTCATGGCATGCACCCTCGGCATGGACGCCGAGCGTCGCCTGCGAACCACGGGAGCCCAGCAGCCCCTAGAGGGAGCCGTGCTCGACGCCGCATGCTCTGCCTATGTAGAAGCCGCCGTCGAGCAGATGGACCAACAGGTCAAAGCTGCGGCCGCCGTACACGGACTCGCCGGTAACTGGCGCTTCAGCCCGCTACGGCGACTGCCCGCTTACGGCCCAGCACTCAATCGTGGCTGCGCTCAACGCCACGCGGCTCATCGGGCTTACCGTCACGCCGACCAGCCTGCTCATGCCCACCAAGAGCGTGACCGCGGTGATCGGTCTGTTTGATGGCAAGGTCCGCGACGCCCAGAGCCGCCCCACCTGCAATATCTGCCGCATGCGCGAGCACTGCCGCTTCCGCGCCGCCCACACCACCTGCTATTCCAGCCATTAGGAGCCCTCGATGTTTACTCCGCTTATCACCCATGATTCCGACGGTACCGCGCTGGCAGCGCCCGTCAATACTGCGCGTTGTAACGGCGCCACGTACAAGACGCGCACGATCGACGACCTTCGCATTAAGGACGATCGCCTGCGCGCCGCCATCGAGGGCACGGGGCATCTGCTGTTCGACGGCGCATGGGCACCATGCTGCAGGCGCCGGCATGAAGGCCGGCGCCTGCCCGAACTGCTCAACTTGAGGAGCCCCAGTCTCACCGATATCCAGCGTCAGTACGTCGAGCTGGC
>ENA-OQAS01001084-OQAS01001084.1-human-gut-metagenome-genome-assembly--contig:-NODE-1084-length-13236-cov-2.360134_pt1 | contig 13236 bp, 18 predicted proteins | sample MGYA00242733_ERZ504523 | MGnify/ENA primary metagenome ERZ504523 (study PRJEB26092, sample SAMD00036239) | human gut metagenome | host: Homo sapiens | study: EMG produced TPA metagenomics assembly of... | reverse complement strand
ACTAAAGATAATGTGAGTTTTCTTTGTGAATTGAATGAAGATGAGCTTATATATAATTCTTCTAGTGATACAGGTACAATTAATAAGGAGAGTTTTAAGGCTGTTTTGGAGAAATTTAAAAAGGACAAGCCAGAAGGTTAGGCGGGTTTATTGTATGTTACATTGGTTGAGAAAGCATAAAAAGTCATGCATAAGAGGATTTGCAGCAGTCAGTGCAGTATTTGGTGTGATGTGTGGCGTTACAGCTAAGGTTCTTGCTGCGGAAGGTGATGACAATCTTATAAGCATAGGCATATCGGCAGGTGATGGCAGTGATATGGCAAGCGTTTTACAGATGTTGATTGTATTGACAGTAATATCGTTAGCACCATCAATACTTATTATGCTTACTTCATTTACCAGAATTGTTATTGTGTTGCATTTTACAAGAGCAGCTATAGGTACACAGACCGTTCCACCTAATCAGATAATTATAGGATTATCATTGTTTTTGACGGTGTTTGTTATGGCACCAACATTTACAGAGATATATGATAATGCCATAACGCCGCTATCTAATAATGAGATGACGGCAGAGGAGGCATTTGATGAAGGTATTAAGCCGCTTAGAACATTTATGTTAAAGCAGACTTCTACCAAGGATCTGGATACATTCCTTAAAATTGCAGGATATGAAGAAGGTTCAGTTAAATCAGAAGATGATATAACATTAAGGGTTTTAATTCCATCATTTATAATAAGTGAATTGAGAATTGCATTTATTATTGGTTTCCTTATATATCTTCCATTTATTGTTATTGATATGGTAGTATCTTCAACGCTTATGTCAATGGGTATGATGATGCTCCCACCAACAACAATATCTACACCGTTTAAGATACTTCTGTTTGTTATGGCAGATGGATGGAACTTGATTATTGGTAATTTAATGATGACATTCAAATAATAAAGGTGGGACTGATATATGGATACTGGTACAGTTATTAATATTGCAAGGCAGACAGTATGGATTATAGTAAAAACAGCTGTTCCTGTACTTCTTGTTTTCAATGATTGTTGGTTTGGTTTATAAGTCTTTTTCAGACACTTACATCTATTCAGGAGCAGACTTTGACATTTGTGCCGAAGCTTATTGCAATTCTTTTAACATTAATGCTTTTGGGGGCATGGATGTTAAATCAGATTACAGGATTTATGGGGAATTTGTGGAATTTCTCACAGTATATTTAATTAAAGGATTAAGATATAATGATTAATTATGAGGTTGCGCTTGGACAATTTGAGCTATTTGTTTTAATATTAATTCGATTAGCTTCATTTGTTTATGCCGCACCTTTTTTTTAATACTGCCAATGTTCCACGAAAGTTTAAAGTTGGTTTTGCAATTGCACTTAGTGTGATTGTTTATGCTATTCATCCAGATATGTCGGTAGAATATGATAATATGATTGATTATTGTATAATTGCACTGCAAGAAGTAATAGTAGGAGTAATACTTGGTGCGGCGAGTTTTTTTGTGTTCAGATTATACAGTTCTCAGGTAAGATAATTGATATGGATATAGGTATATCTATGGCACAGTTATATGATCCTACAACAAGAATGCAGGTGGGTATTATGGGCAACTTCTATTACTATATGTTAATGCTTTTGCTTATAATATCAGGTATGCACAGATTTCTTATAGAAGCTATCGTTGAGACATATAATGTTATACCTATAGGTGGAGTCAAATTCAGCGGTGCGATATATTCGACTGTTATACAGTTTATGACAGATTATTTTGTTATAGGTTTCAGAATAGCACTGCCGGTGTTTGCCACAACACTTCTTCTTAACTGTATTCTTGCCATACTTGCAAGGATAGCACCACAGATGAATATGTTCGTTGTTGGTATGCAGCTTAAGATATTTGTTGGAATATTTGTAATTCTTTTTACAATAGGTATGCTTCCAGCTGTTTCTAATTTCATACTGGAAGAAATTCAAAGCATATTTACAGCATTGGTAAGGGGTATGAGCTGATATGGAGAATGAACTTATATTAAGGCTGAACCTTCAGTTTTTGCTAAAGATGGTCCCGGAGGAAAAGACAGAGCCGGCTACAAGTAAGAAGCTTAATGATGTAAGAAAAGAAGGACAGGTAGCTAAAAGTAAAGAGATAATAACAGCCATTTCTTTGATGTCATTGTTTATTATCCTAAAGATTTATGTTGGAAGACTTGGCACTGGATTTATAGATGTATTTAAGAATATATATGGGGCAATTGTAGTAATAGGCAATGACAGCGGTGATGGCTTATCCACCGGCTGGGCAGTAGCAACATTAAGACAGCTTGCAACGGAGGTTATTACGCTTGCAATTCCAATACTTCTTGTAGCTGTGATAATAGCGATACTTGGTAATGTGTTACAGCAGAAGTGGATGATAACAGCAAAGCCTATGCAGCCCAAATTAAGCAAGATTAGTCCGTTGAGTGGCTTTAAGAGAATGTTCTCTGTAAGACAGTTATTAGAGCTGCTAAAATCAATAGTGATGATTACAATTATAATTGCTGTTGTATATTCAACGATAAAAGATAAAATGAATGTTCTTCTTACATTCTATGATATTAGTCTTAATACAGCACTTTCAACAGTAGGAGATATAATTATAGGTCTTGGCATTAAGATAAGTGCGATATTTCTGATAGTCGGATTTGCTGACCTTGTGTATCAGAGACACAAGTTTAAGAATGATAATATGATGACTAAGCAGGAAGTTAAAGATGAATATAAGAATTCCGAGGGTGATCCTCAGGTTAAGGGACAGATAAGAAAGCGTATGCAGGAAGTATCAAGAAGAAGAATGATGCAGCAGCTTCCAGAGGCGGATGTAGTTATTACTAACCCAACACATTTTGCAGTCGCCCTTAAATACGAACCTAATGAGGGCAGGGCACCAGTAGTAATTGCCAAGGGTGCTGATTATCTTGCATTTCAGATAAAGGATAAAGCTAAGGAATATAATATTGCTATTGTGGAGAATAAACCACTAGCGAGAATTCTATATCATAATATAGATGTTGGTATGGAGATACCACCAGAATTATATCAGGCAGTTGCAGAAATTCTTGCCGCAGTTATGAAAACAAATAATAGATTATAATATAAATATGTGTTATTATTAATATTACAATATTGTGATATTAAGATATGAAAGATATGGAAGGAGAAATAAAGTGAAGCTAAAGAGAAATGACTTATTCATTGGAATATATATTCTTTCAGCAGTATTATTCTTTATTATTTCAATTCCTTCATGGTTACTTGATATTTTGCTTGCATTTAATATAATGGTGGCTTTAGTTATATTATTTAACTCATTGTTTGCTAAAGAAGTATTGGATATGGCATCATTCCCAACAATGCTCTTATTTACAACAATTTTTAGAATTTCTCTTAACGTATCATCAACTAAGATGATATTAAGAGATGGTTATGCAGGTCACGTGGTTTCTGTGTTTGGACAATTCGTAGGTGGTGGTAATCTTGTAATTGGTACCATCATATTCATAGTATTGATTATTGTACAGTTTATAGTTATCAATAAAGGTTCTGAGAGAGTATCAGAAGTAACAGCAAGATTTACTCTTGATGCTATGGCTGGTAAGCAGATGGCTATTGATTCAGATCTTAATACAGGTGCTATTACTGATAAGGAAGCGGCAGAGAGAAGAAAGAAGTTACAGCAGGAGAACAGCTTCTTTGGTTCTATGGATGGTGCTACCAAGTATGTTAAGGGAGATGCAACAGCAGGTCTTATTATCACAGCAATCAACCTTGTTGGTGGTATTGCAATGGGTATGCTCTATAATGGAATGTCCATTAATGATGCACTTTCTACATATTCAATCCTTACAATTGGTGATGGTCTTTGCTCACAGATACCTTCACTTCTTATATCTTTGTCAACAGGTATATTAGTTACTAAGGCATCAAGCGAGGGTGAACTTGGTGACGAGATGGTTGGACAGTTGTTCTCAATGGACAGGGTCCTTATTATGGTAGGTGCAGCACTTATATTATTAGGTGTAGGAACACCACTTTCCATTTTACATATTTGTGCCACTTGGTGTAGCACTTATTATCTATGGAAGAAAGTTAAAGGATAAGACAGGCGAGGCAACTATCGAGGAGATGGCAGAGGCAGAAGAAAATGAGGCTCAGGAAATCAGAAAGCCGGAAAATGTTGTTTCTTTGCTTAATGTAGACCCGATCGAATTAGAGTTTGGTTATGGTATTATACCTTTAGCCGATGTTAATCAGGGGGGTGATCTTCTTGACCGAGTTGTAATGATCAGACGACAGATAGCTCTTGAACTTGGTGCGGTAGTACCAATTATCAGATTAAGAGATAATATACAGCTTAATCCTAACCAGTATGTAATTAAGATTAAAGGCATACAGGTAAGTGAGGGCGAGATACTTTTTGACCATTATATGGCGATGAACCCGGGTTATGTAGAAGAAGAGATAACAGGTATTCCAACATTTGAACCATCTTTCCATCTTCCAGCCATATGGATTACTGAAAGCCAGAGAGAAAGAGCAGAATCTATGGGATATACTGTTGTTGACCCACCATCAATAATGGCTACACATCTTACTGAAGTAATAAGACAGCATATTGCAGAACTTCTTACAAGACAGGATGTTCAGAATCTTATTAACAATATTAAAGATAATAACCAGGCACTTATTGATGAGCTTGTACCTAAGCTTATCGGTATTGGTGAGATACAGAAGGTGTTACAGAACCTTTTATCAGAAGGCATATCAATCAGGGATCTTGTAACTATATTTGAAACACTTGCTGATCACGCGGCAGTCACAAGAGATACAGATATATTAACTGAATATGTAAGACAGAGCCTTAAGCGTGCTATTTCTGGCAAGTATTTTCCACCTAACGAGGTTACTAATGTTATTACTCTTGACCCTAAGGTTGAACAGGAGATTATGGCGGCTGTTAAGAATACAGAACAGGGAGCTTATCTGTCACTTGACCCTGCCCGTACTAAAGCTATTATGGATTCTTTAGGTGAAGAATTAAAGAAGCTTGAAGATATGGGAAAGAATCCGATTGTTATAACTTCGCCTATAGTCAGATTGTATTTTAAGAAGTTAGCATCTGATTACTATAAAGATATAATTGTGATTTCATATAATGAAGTGGAATCAAATGTTGAATTACAGTCAGTTGGGATGGTGACAGCATAATGATAGTTAAGAAATTTCAAGCGCCTACAGAAAGAGAGGCAATAATAAAAGCTCAGGAAGATTTAGGAAGCACAGCAGTTGTGCTTAATGTTAAGACAATTAAGCAGAGAGGCTTTGCAAAGCTTTTTAAGAAAGATGCTGTAGAAGTTACGGCAGCTCTTGAGGAAAAAGATTTTGTTGATGGAATTAACAAGTCAAGACCATCATTTGATAATACAATGAATAAAGAACAGATGATTAACAGAAGTATGGTTTCAACAGGAAGCCTTCCATCGATTAATCTTGTGGCTGATGATTCAGTTAATCTGTCGTCATCTTCGACGGCTTCTGCGATAGAGCAGAAGCTTGACTCGCTGCACGATCTTTTACAGAACCAGAGTTTTAATAAGCCGGCTGATGTGCAGGGAACAGTGTCTAATCCTTATTCAGGGGTGGCAGGCAGCGTAAGAAGCTTGTATAATGATGATACAGATATTAAGTCTGCATCATCTGATAATACTGAAAGACAGCAGGTTAAGCAGAGAGAAAATGCTAACTACAAATCATTACAGTTAATCTATAAGAAGCTTATTGATAATGAAGTTGACAGCAGATATGCAGATGAAATTATTGGTGAGATTGAGAACTCATTAAAGAAAGAGTCTAACATAGACAGTATTCTTTCTGCTGTATACCAGAAGATTATATTAAAGCTTGGAAAGCCTAGGACTATTACATTATCAGATAAGGCGAAGGTCGTATTCTTCATAGGACCTACAGGAGTAGGAAAGACTACTACAATTGCAAGATAGCTTCAAGCTTTAAGTTAGAGCATGAGGCAAAAGTTGCATTTATTACAGCAGATACATATAGAATAGCGGCTGTAGAGCAGCTTAATACATATGCTTCTATTATAGATTGCCCTGTAAGTGTTGTGTATTCTGTTGAGGATATGGATAAGAGCCTTACAGATTATAAGGATTATGACTTAATACTTATTGATACAGCAGGACGTTCGCATAAAGCAGACGACCAGATGGATGAATTAAAGTCATTTATAGAGCAGGTTGTCCAAAGAAAAGATGAGTTTGATTTTGAAAGCTATCTTACATTAAGTGTAACAACTAAATATAAAGATCTTAAGAGTATAGCGGACAAATATGATGATGTAGACTGGTCAATTATTTTTACTAAATTAGATGAAACTTGTTCACTTGGCAACATCCTTAATCTGAGAATGTTGACAGACAGACCACTTGCTTATACGACATCAGGACAGAATGTTCCTAATGACATTGAAGTAATCAATGAGCAGTGGATTGCCAAACAGCTTTTAGGAGGCGGCGAATGATGATGGATCAGGCAGAAAATCTGCGTAATATAATTAGACAACAAAATCAGAACAGCATTACCAATGCCAGAGTTATCGCTGTAACAAGCGGAAAGGGAGGTGTTGGCAAGTCTAATCTTTCGGTCAATCTTGCACTTGAATTTACAAGAATGGGCAAGAAAGTAATAATACTTGATGCAGATTTTGGTCTGGCTAATGTTGAAGTTATGTTCGGTGTTATACCAGAATATAACTTAAGCGACCTTATGTTTAAGGGCAAGGAGATTAAAGATATTATAACAGAAGGACCAGAGGGAGTTGGATTTATTTCTGGAGGTTCTGGGATAGCTAATCTTGTTAATCTTGACCAGGAACAGATTAAAAGACTGGTTAATAGCTGTCAGACCTTGAGGCACTGGCAGATATAATAATAATAGATACAGGAGCTGGAATATCACCTAGTGTTATGGAATTCCTGTTATCAAGTCCTGAGACAATCATAGTTACTACACCTGAACCGACATCTGTAACCGATTCATATGCACTTCTTAAAGCACTCAGTATGAATGAGAATTACAAGAGCGAAGAGTGTACAATAAGAATGGTAGCTAACAGAGTTGATTCAGAGAGTGAAGGAAAGAATCTTTATGACAAGCTTAATGCAGTTGTAACACAGTTCCTAGGGATTAATATGGAATATCTTGGAAGTGTTCCGCAGGATTCAACTGTAAGGAAGGCAGTTATGAAGCAGAAGCCTGTTACAATAGTATACCCTAATTCTTTTGCAGCCAGGCATTTTAGGTATATAGCTGAGGAATTGTTAGGAAATGAAGGGGATGCTCCAATGCATAAAAAGGGAATTAGAAGTTATTTTAAAAATGTATTTTCACGCAAGATGTAATTACCTTGTAAAGTGATAATCTATGTGTATGGAGGTGTCAGTAATGTTCAAACCACTTGTAATAGGAAGCAGAATGGAATTAGTGTCAAAGAAGTCACTAAGAAATAACGAAGAAAGAATAGTATATGCAAGCCAGATATTAGATTTTAATGATGACAGCATTGTGTGTGCTATGCCAATATATGAAGGACGTATTGTGCCACTTGAGGCAGGGAAAAGATTTGATGCATATTTCTATGTAGGAACTAAGATATTCAGAGCTGACTGCACTGCAATTGACAGAGGCAGGGATAACAATATCCATACAGTTACGATACAGCTAGATTCAGAACTTCTTAAGTTCCAGAGAAGAGAATATTTCAGACTCAGTTGTGTTCTTCCGGTGAGTGTGAAAAAGGTTATAACGCTCAATGTAAAAGCAGATGAAGAAGCTGTCACAAATACAAAGTCAGAAGAAAAGACTGCATGCAAAGAACAGGAAGATATAGATAACTGCAAGATTGTTGATATAAGCGGTGGTGGAATAAGACTTCAGTCAAAGAAGAAATATCAGAAGGATGATTATATGATGTTAGATTTTGACTTAGATATTGATGGTTCAATATCACATAAAAGCATTATTGGCAAGGTTGTAGAATCAAGAGCTAATGATAATGATGGAACATTATTTGCTAATAGACTTCAATTTGTCGATATTGACAGACTCGACAGAGAGGAGATTATTAAATATATATTTGGACAGCAAAGAAATATCTTAAAAAAGGAGTTGAGTAGTAATGGCTAAAAAAATATTGGTTATAGATGACTCTGCACTTATGAGAAGGGTAATATCTGATATAATCAACGAAAGCAATGAATACGAAGTTGCGGCTATTGCCAAGGATGGACTTGAGGGATTAGATATGATTGTTTCTAATCCTTACGAATACAGTGCAGTCATTCTTGATATCAATATGCCAAAGCTAAATGGATTGGAACTCCTGCAAAGATTACAGAAGGATCATATTGAACAGACTGTAATTGTAGTAAGTACTGTTGCCAGGGAAGGTGCTAAAGAGACTATTCAGGCTCTTGAATATGGAGCATTTGATTTTGTCACTAAGCCTGAGAATTATCTTGAAACTAAGAGCGTTGAATTCAAGAATAGAATATTCGAGATGCTCAATGTTGCAACTAATTCCAAGGCATCTATAAGACGTACATCAATGTCAAAGACAATAGCTCCGGTAAAGAAAGACTTAAAGAGCGGCAGAACTTTAACATCGGTCATAGCCCGTACAGAAAGAACAAGAAGTACAGGTATTACTCCAGCACCAGTAAGAACAGTTGTACATACACCAGCCAAGAAGGTTGATGGAAGTATGTTTACAAGTGTTAAGACTGGAAAGAAGAAGATTGTCGCACTTGCTTGTTCAACAGGAGGCCCTAAATCATTGCAGCAGGTTATACCTATGCTTCCGGCAAAGCTTGATGCAGGGGTAGTTCTTGTTCAGCATATGCCGGCAGGTTTTACAGCGTCACTTGCAGCAAGACTTAACGAGATGAGTGATATTAATGTTAAGGAAGCCGCAGATGGTGATGTAATAAAGAAAGGCTGGGTATATATAGCACCAGGTGGTAAGCACATACGAATTGAGAAGAAAGGAACTGACTCAGTTATAAAGTTAAGCACAGAACCACCAATAGAAGGCTTAAGACCGTGTGCTAATGTGATGTATGAATCACTTACATCAAGTAATTATGATGAGATTACATGTGTAGTCCTTACGGGTATGGGAGCAGATGGTACCAATGGTATTAAGGCTCTTAACAAGAATCATAAGACATATATGTTATAGCTCAGGATGAAGAGACCAGTGTAGTATATGGAATGCCAAAGGCAATAGCTGGCACGGGACTGGTCAATGAAGTAGTTCCATTAAACCGTGTAGCTGAAGCAATTACAAAAAACGTGGGGGTGTCTTAAAATGGATGTTAGCCAGTATTTAGAGATTTTTATTGATGAATCAAATGAACATTTACAGTCTCTTAGTGATCAGTTATTAATTCTTGAGAAAGAACCAGAGAATAGTGATACTATTAATGAAATATTCAGAGCAGCACATTCTTTAAAGGGTATGGCTGGTACTATGGGATATAAGAGAATGCAGAATCTTACACACGATATGGAAAATGTATTCTCAGAAGTACGTAATGGTAATATTAAAGTTACATCAGATATGTGTGATGTATTGTTCAAGTGCCTTGATGCACTTGAGAGTTATGTTTCCAATATCCAGAATACACAGGATGAAGGAACCGATGATAATGAACCTATAATAAAAGCACTTAATTCATTCATTGGCGGTAATGAAGTAGAGGAGAAGAAAGAAGCTTCAGCCAGCCAGCCAGCAGAAGAAGCAGCACAGGGAACAACATCTGAGCTTGTTTTTGCAGACTTTGAGATGAATGCAGTTAATGAAGCATTAAAGAAGGGTCTTGGAGTATATGAGATAGTAGTAACAGTTGATGAGAATTGTATACTTAAGGCAGCAAGGGCATTTCTTGTATTTAAGAATCTTGAAGGACATTGCGATGTTATCAAATCAGAGCCATCAACACAGGATATAGAAGATGAGAAGTTTGAGAAAGATTTCACAATAGTTGTTGTATCTCACGAAAGCCTTGATGAAGTAATATCTATTATTAAGAGTGTATCAGAGATTAAGACAGCAGAAGGAAAGGCAATAACAGTTCCATTTCAAGAAGTTAATGATGCACCAGCAGAAGAAGAGAAGAAGGAAGAAGTTAAGAAACAGCCAGCTGTTACAGAGCCAGCCAAGAAGGAAGAAGCTAAGAAGACAGCGGCTGCATCGCCAGCTAAGAAGGCGGCAACAGCTAATAACAAGGCTGTAAGTCATACAGTACGAGTTGATATAGATAAGCTTGATGTCCTTATGAACCTTGTCAGCGAGCTTATTATTGCTAAGAATGGTCTTGTATCAGCAAGTATTTCTTCAGACGAAGCAGCAACAACTAATAATCAGAAGTTTACAGAACAGATTGAATACCTTGAAAGAGTAACAACTAACCTTCACGAATCAGTTATGAAGGTACGAATGATGCCTATTGAAGGTGTAATCAGTAAGTTCCCTCGTATGATCAGAGATCTTAATAAGAAGCTCAATAAGAAAATGGAGCTTTATATCACTGGTGAAGAGACAGAGCTTGATAGAACTGTCCTTGATGAAATTGGTGATCCTATTATGCACCTTTTAAGAAATTCTGCTGACCATGGACTTGAAAGTGCTGAGGTAAGAGCAGAAAGAGGTAAGCCGGAAGTTGGTTCTATTTACCTTAATGCATTCCAGGAAGGTAATAATGTTGTTATCGAAGTATCTGATGATGGTAATGGTATAGATATAGAGAGAGTTAAGGCAAAGGCTGTCGAGAAGGGTACAGTTACTCAGGAACAGGCTGATGCTATGACAGAGAAAGAAGCAATTGACCTCTTATTCAGACCAAGCTTTTCAACATCAGAGAAGATTACAGATGTATCAGGTCGAGGTGTTGGTCTTGATGTTGTTAAGTCTAAGATTGAAGCACTTGGTGGAGATGTAGAAGTTAAGACAAAGTATGGCGAAGGAAGTACATTCAGTATCAGACTTCCACTTACACTTGCTATTATTCAAGCTCTTATGGTTAAGCTTGGAGATGAGAAATATGCTATATCACTTGGTGCTATTGAAACAATTGAAGATGTTCCAGTAACTGATATCAAGTATATACATGCTAAAGAGGTAATCAACTTAAGAGGAAGCGTAATACCTCTTATAAGATTAAGAGATATTCTTGATGTTCCGGGTGAACAGGAAGAGTCAGATACAATTACAGTTGTAATTGTAAGAAAGGGTGACAAGCTCGCAGGTCTTGTTGTTGATAGTCTTATTGGTCAGATGGAAATCGTAATTAAGTCACTTGGCAAGTATATTAATATTAATAGAATGATAAGTGGAGCAACTATTCTTGGTGATGGTTCAGTAGCTTTAATTATCGATGCGAACACATTAGTATAGGAGGTGGCATTAGTTATGGAGAATGTTAATGCAATAGAAGAAAAGAAAGAAGAAGTTTCAACAACTGTACAGTATATAGTAGTTAAGATTGGTAATGAGCAGTATGGTATCAATATCAAATATATTGATAACATTGTAAGAAAGCAGGATATTACAAGAGTACCTAAGACTCAGCATTATTATAAGGGAGTAATCAATTTAAGAGGTGAGATTATCCCGGTAATGAGTGTAAGATTAAAGCTTGGCTTAGAGGATGATGTATACACAGATAAGACAAGATATATAATTGTCAAGGTTGAAGGTGCTACAATTGGTATTATTGTTGACGAGGTTAGAGAAGTTGTTACACTTAATAGTGATGACACAGAAAGTGTTAACCGTTCAGCAGGTGATGAAGTTACTAATAATTATATAAGTGCAATCGGAAAGCATGGCGGAGAGCTTATTTCATTGTTAGACATAGTCAGCCTTATTGTAGAGAATAAATAAAATATAAATGTTAGGAATTGAGGTTTAATATGTCAGACGTAGATTTAGAACAGCTCAATGATATGCAGTTAGATGTATTAAAGGAAATCGGTAACATAGGTGCAGGCAATGCTACAACAGCATTGTCTACAATGCTTAACGTAAAGATGGATATGTCTGTACCTAATGTTGCTTTAATACAGTTCAAGGATATATCAACAATTATAGGAAGTGAAGATCAGACTGTTGTTGGAATTCTTTTGGGATTAGAGGGCGATATCGATGGTATGATGTTATTCATATTTGATACTAAGTCGGCACATCACCTTGTTAACAGCCTTATGTTACAGAATGATGATGTTGTTGATGAGAGTGCAGATTTTACTGATATGGAAATGTCGGCATTGAATGAAATTGGTAATATAGCATCAGGTTCATATCTTACTGCTATATCATCACTTACAAAGCTTAATATTATAGCGACTGTTCCGCAGATGACTATAGATATGATTGGAGCACTTTTAAGTGTTCGGCATCAGAATTTGGTAAGTATGGTGATAAGTTATTATTAATTCAGACACAGTTTGGCGAATTAGATTTTGTTAAAGGATATTTTCTTCTTATTCCAGAGCTTGAATCATACGATAAGATTCTTCGTTCATTAGGAGTTATTAGCTGATAATATTCTTGGGATGAGAGTAACATTATGAATTTAGATGAGATGATAAAAGTGGGTATGGCAGATTTAAAAGTAGGTAAGTCACCAGATGTTTTAACAACTCTGGGACTTGGCTCTTGTGTAGGAGTTGCTATATATGATCCAGTTACTAAGATTAGTGGACTTCTGCACTGTATGCTGCCAGACAGTACACAGTTTAGAAATAATTCTAATAAAGCAAAATATGCAGACAGTGGAATAGATGAGCTTGTAGCCCAGATGCTAAAGTTAGGAGCAAGCAAAGTAAGGCTTGTTGCCAAGATAGCTGGAGGTGCTCAGATGTTTGCGATGAATACTAACAACGACACATTAAGAGTGGGTGAACGTAATGTGGCGGCTGTTAAGATGAAGTTATCTGAATTAAATATACGTTTATTATCAGAAGATTGCGGATTGAATTATGGACGTACAGTTGAATTTTATTCAGAGACGGGAGAATATGTAATAAAATCAGTTGGTAAGCCAAGAAAGGTTATATAAGCTTATGAAAAGATTTAGAAATGTTTCTGCTATAGTAACATTG
>ENA-OQAS01001083-OQAS01001083.1-human-gut-metagenome-genome-assembly--contig:-NODE-1083-length-13237-cov-5.787338_pt1 | contig 13237 bp, 18 predicted proteins | sample MGYA00242733_ERZ504523 | MGnify/ENA primary metagenome ERZ504523 (study PRJEB26092, sample SAMD00036239) | human gut metagenome | host: Homo sapiens | study: EMG produced TPA metagenomics assembly of... | reverse complement strand
GCACAGGGCACAGCTCTCGCCTGCCTCGATGCGGCGCAGGATGCCCTCACCCTTCTGCAGGGCGTGCTCATAGTAGCTGACCATGGGCTTTTTCAGGCCCAGAAGTTCAGCAGCTTCATGGTCACACGGGTGTCCTCGGCGGCAATAAAGTCTGCCGCGCCAAAGGTGGCCGCTACGCGCGGCGGCATATCGTCCAGATTGCCGATGGGCGTTGCCACGATATAAAGAGTTCCTGCCATAGTTTACCTCCCATATAACGCCGCACCGGCGCTGATCAACACATCCGGCTCCACCCGCAGGCCGGTCTTGCGGTTCTTCTGCGCTTCCACAAGGAAGAGCCATGGCGCGCCGTCCGCCTTGTTCTTTACAAAGGCCAGCCGCTTCGGCTCCAGCCGGTTGGCCCGCAGCACCGCCAGCACCTCCGCCAGTCGTTCCGGCCGGTGGCACAGCGCAAAGCGCCCGCCGTCCTTCAAAAGGCGGAACGCACACTGGCACACATCGTCCAGTGTGCAGGTGTTCTCGTGCCGGGCAAGGGCGTGGGCTGCGTTTGGCTTTGGGGCCCATCCGTGAAATAGGGCGGATTGCACGCACACACGTCAAAACTTCCCTCGCCCTGCCGGAAAGCGCGCAGGTCGGCACAGACAGGCTCAATGTGCCCGATGTCCTGCTCCTGCACCGCAGCGGAAGCAGAGCGCTGCCCTCGGCTGCAGCTCCAGCCTATGCAGGGCCGCGGTGGCCGCGGTCGTGCCATTCCAGCGCCACGATGCCGCAGCCGGAGCACAGGTCTGCGGCCTTCTGGGCGCGCTTTGGCTCACAGAAACGGGCCAGCAGCAGCGCGTCGGAGCCAAAACGATGCTCCGGCGAGCAATAAACCATAGTTCTATTATACAAGACTTCGGTAGAATGTTCCATAGATAAGTGTGCCGTACCCTCTCAAAAAAATGCGTGGAATTGCTCGGGGAATTTGTGCGAATTACTGCAAAACAAAAAGCAGCAGACCTGCTTTGGACAGGCCTGCTGCTTTTGATGCGTTTTTTGTGCAGCTGCTAAAATTATTCAGCAGTGATAGCACCGGTGGGGCAAGCACCCTCGCAAGCGCCGCAGTCGATGCAAGCGTCTGCGTTCACAGAAGCAACACCATCAACGGTGATAGCGCCAACCGGGCAAGCGCCCTCGCAAGCGCCGCAGCCAACACATGCGTCAGAAACCTTGTGTGCCATAATAAACTCTCCTTTTTATCTCCGTGCCCGAAGTATTGTATGAAGAGTCATGTATGGCACGGCTGTGCATGTCTCTCCGGAAATCATATCCTTGCCTGCATTTTAACAAAGCAGGTGAGAAAAGGCAAGACTAACCGTGACCCGAAAAACACAAAAGTCTGTTTTTTGTTGGGTTGCACAAAAGCACAGGCTAACTTATGGCCAAATTTGCAGGAGTTTTTTGGCAAAAATCACGAAGAACAGTTAGTTTTAGCAGACTAACTCCTCAGAACCTCCGGCGCGTCCCTCACTCCTTTTCGGCAGCGCGCTTCCGGGCGCAGCAGCCGCCCGCGCAGCGCTTTTCGCCATCGTCGGAGGAAGCCACCACCGGGGCCGGGTTGCGCACGCCGGAGTAATCGTCGTCCGGGTCCGGGCGGCGGGGCGCACGCTTGCCGCCGCTGATATATTCGCACACGCCCACCTTATAGTAACGGGGCGAAAGGCTCTCGGTGCCGCAGCGCACCCGCAGATAGCCGGAAACCGGGTTCACCTCCAGCACGGTGCCAAGACCGTCCGGTGTGCGCACGGTGCTGCCCACCATGGGCATGATGCTGTTCAGGTACTCGTACGCGTTTTCCTCGTAGGCAAGGCAGCACATCAGCCGGCCGCAGGCACCGCTGATCTTGGTGGGGTTCAGCGAAAGGCCCTGCTCCTTGGCCATCTTGATGGAGACGGGCTGGAAGTCCTTTAAAAAGCGGCTGCAGCAGAAGGGCTGGCCGCAGATGCCAAGGCCGCCGATCATCTTGCTCTCGTCCCGCACGCCGATCTGGCGCAGCTCGATGCGGGTGTGGAAGATACCGGCCAGATCCTTGACCAGCTCGCGGAAGTCCACGCGGCCATCGGCGGTAAAGTAGAACATGATCTTGGAGCGGTCTAGGGTATACTCGGCTCCACAAGCTTCATTTCCAGGCCGTGGCGGGCAATGCATTCCTGACAGGTGCGGTAGGCGCGCTTTTCGTCCTCACGGTTCTGCGCATCCGGCGGATATCCACGCTGTCGGCCATGCGGGTAATGGGCTTGAGGGCCTTGGCACTGCCGCATCGGCGATCTCCCTCACGCCCTGTACCACCTCGCCGCACTCAATGCCGCGGGCGGTCTCCACGATCACGTATTCGCCGGTTTTGATGTCGGCCCCGGCGGGGTCAAAATAATAGCTTTTGCCGTTCTCTTTGAAACGGACGGAAATGACTTTTTTTCATAGCGTTCCTCGTTTTTATCGGTCGAATCTATAGGATAAGGCCCGAAAAAGGGCCTGCTGATCCATTCTGCATCTTAGTATAACATATTCAAATGCACATTTCCACGCAAAAAACAAAAAGCGGCTCTGGCGCTTCAGCAGAAAAATTTTAAAAAGGTGCAACAATCTGCCCTGCTGCCGCGTATCCATAAAGGAAGACTGACCGAATTTGGTCGCACCCGCAGCCGGAAAATGGAAAAACGGAACGGCAAATGTTAAAATCTTGCGAAAGTATCCAAAGAATCGCAAAAGAATCCCACCCCGCTCTTGCAAGGCGGGGGCTTGCGTGTATAATAAAAATGTTGAAGTGTAGCCTTTCCCGCAGGGAAAGCAGCTGTCCTGCTTTGCGGCAAGGCAGAGAAACGGTAGGAGAAAATGGAAAAATTCAGTGTCAAAAAGCCGTTTACGGTGCTGGTTGCAGTGGTCATGATCCTGATCCTGGGCTTGTGGCGGTCACAAAGATGGATACGAACCTGCTGCCCAACGTGAACACACCGTATCTGATGGTGGTCACCGTGTATCCCGGCGCAAGCCCGGAGCGCGTGGAGAGCGAGGTCTCGGATGTGCTGCAGAACTCGCTCACAGTGCCGGGCGTGTCCAAGATCACCGCAACATCGGCAGAAAACTACAGCCTGCTGCTGATGGAGTTTACCGAGGATACGGATATGAACAGCGCGCTGGTCAAGGTGTCCAACAAGCTGGATCAGGCCAAAAGCGACCTGCCCAGCACCTGCCTGACCCCCTCCATCATTGAGTACAGCCTGAACATGAACGCTTTCATGACGGTGGCTGTCAGCCGCGAAGGTGCCGACCAGTACGAGCTTTCTGAGTTTATCCAGAACACCCTTGTGCCGGAAGTGCAGCGCAAGGGCGGTGTGTCCAGCGTTTCGTCCAGCGGTTTGGCGGAAAAGCTGGTGCAGGTGCAGCTCAATCAGGATAAGATCGACGAGATCAACGCAAAGCTGCTGGAACTGATCGATACCCAGCTGGCTGCAGCCCGCTCCCAGCTGGAAAGCGCCGAGGCACAGATCACCGCCGGACGCAAGGAATACGAAAAGCAGCTGAAAAACTTTGGCAATACGGTGTCCAACTCGGTCATGAGCCAGATGAGCACCGAGGTGGGCGCCGCAGTGGAAACGGTGCGCGCGCAGGCGCAGGCTCTTCTGGAGAGCGTGAACAGCCTGATCGCTGTGGTCAAGGAGCCTGAGATCCAGCAGGCCCTGATCGAGGTGAGCGACGGTCTGCAGAAGGTCATGGACAAGTTCAACGAGACCGGTATGCGGGATATCGACTCTCTGATCGATATTGTGGCTGAGCTGCGCACCATTACCGATAAGCTCACTACCGCCCTGCAGAAGCTGCAGGAGCGCGTGAACACCGAGACCGGCTCCGAAGCAGCACCGCAGAGGATCTTGCCAATGAGATGCAGCTGCAGGAAAGCCTGAATGTGGTCTATAACACGCTGGAAAGCACCATCAAGGCCATGGACAATGTGCCCCAGCTGATGACCGAGTTCTCCGGCGCACTGGGCAGCTTCTCCCAGCAGCAGCTCAACGCCTATATGCAGTTCACCGAAGCGCGTGAAATGCTGAACGAGTACGAAAAGCAGCTGGAGGCTGCCAAGCAGAGTACGAGACGGCCAAGACCAACGCTCTGGCACAGGCCGATGTGACAAAGCAGCTGGACATTGAAACGCTGGCGCAGCTCATCTATGCCCAGAACTTCTCCATGCCGGCCGGTTACGTGCAGGATAAGGACGGCGAGTCCTGGCTGCTGAAAGTCGGCGAAGAGTACAACAGTGTGAAGGACATCAGCGGTGCCCTGCTGCTGCATGTGGAGGCTACGGCGACGTGCGCCTTTCTGATGTGGCGGATGTGGAGGTCATTGATAACTCCGCCGACAGCTACACCCGCCTGAACGGCGAAAAGGCATCCATCCTCAAAATCTATAAGAATGCGACTTCCAGTGCAGGCGAGGTCTCCGACAACTGCCTGACCGCATTTAAAGAGCTGGAAAAACAATACGACGGCCTGCACATGGTGGTGCTGTCCAATCAGGGCAACTACATCACCATCATCGTCAACAGCATCATCAGCAGTATGCTGGTGGGCGCTGCGCTGGCCATCATCGTGCTGGCCATCTTCCTGAAGGATATCAAGCCCACCCTCGTGGTCGGCATCAGCATCCCGCTGTCCGTTCTGTTCGCGGTGGTGCTCATGTACTTTACCGGGCTGGACCTGAACGTGATGACCCTGGCCGGCCTTTCCCTCGGCATTGGTATGCTGGTGGATAACTCGGTGGTCGTCATTGAGAACGTCTACCGTCTGCGCAGCCGCGGCGTGCCTGCGGCCCGCGCTGCCGTGCAGGGTACAAAACAGGTGGGCATGTCGGTGGTGGCCTCCACCCTTACCTCGGTGTGCGTGTTCCTGCCGGTGGTGTTCTCGGCCAGCATTGTGCGCAGTCTGATGATGCCCATGTCCCTGTGCATCGGTTACTGCCTGATGGCCTCCCTCATCGTGGCGCTCACGGTGGTCCCGGCGGCATCCTCTACTGTGCTGAAAAAAGCTGAACCAAGCGCCTTGCCTGGTTTGAAAAGGTGCAGGAAAAGTATGCCCATAGTCTGGAATGGTGCCTGCAGCACCGTGCCCTGCCCCTGATTGCGGCGGTGGTACTGCTGGTGTTCAGCGGCTGGCAGGTGCTGAACATGGGTGTGGAGCTACTGCCCAGCATCACCAGCAACGAGGCGCAGATCACCCTGTCCACCGCCGACGGCCTGACCAAGGAGGAATCCTATGCCATTGCGGGTCAGGTGGCAGAGGCGGCCCTGAATGTAGAAAACGTGGAAGAGGTGGGCATCACCACCGACACCAGCATGGCCGGTCTGGATATCAGCCAGCTGGGCTTGCCCACCGCCATTACCGATATCCTGAACTCCGCCAATCCTACGGCAGATACAAGATCAATGTTATGATGAGCAAGAGCCTTTCCTCCCGTGAGGTGGAAAAGACCCCGGCAGGCCATGGAGGATGCAGTGTCCCAGATCGAGAATTGCACCGCTGAGGTCAAGCTGTACGGCATGACCGATGATCTGACCAGCCAGCTGGCCACCGGCCTGTCGGTCAAGGTCTACGGCAAGGATCCGGAAACGCTGACCACCGTTTCCGAGAAGGTAATGGAGATCGTCAACGATACCGAGGCTTTGCCAATGCGGACAACGGCCTTGGCAGCGGCGATGCCACCATCATCCTGAAGGTGGACCGCGACAAGGTGCGCGCCTACGGCCTGACCGTTGCGCAGGTGTACCAGCAGATCGCGGCAAAGCTCACCACCACCGCCACCGCCCAGACCCCCGTCACGGTGAACGGCACCACCATGGATGTCCAGATCACGGACAATCTGGACCCCGTCACCAAGGAAAACATGATGGAGCTTACCTTTGAGACCACCGAAATGTCGGCAGACGGCACAGTGACCAATGGTACCTGCACCCTGAACGATATCGCCAGCTGGACCACCGGCACCGCACCGGATGCCATTACCAGCGAGAACCAGACCGAGTTTGTCACTGTGACGGCAGATACGCTGAAGGGCTACAACACCATGGTGCAGTCCCGCGTGCTGCAGAAGAAGCTGGATGAGTACGCAGCCAGCGGTGAGATGCCGGAGGGCTGCAGCACCACGCTGGGCGGCGAGACCGAGGGCACCGACTACATGGTGAACGAAATGGTGCAGTGGATGGCTCTGGCCCTGCCCTTTGTATATCTGGTCATGGTGGCACAGTTCCAGAGCCTGCTGTCCCCCTTCATCGTGCTGTTCACGGTGCCGCTGGCCTTTACCGGCGGCCTGCTGGGCCTGCTGGTCACCGGCCAGCAGCTCACCATGATCTCCCTGATGGGCTTCATCGTGCTGATGGGCACTGTTGTCAACAACGGCATCGTGTTCGTGGACTATGCAAACCAGCTGCGCATTGGCGGCATGGAGCGCCGCGCTGCGCTGGTGGCTACCGGCAAGACCCGTATGCGCCCCATCCTCATGACCACCCTGACCACTGTGCTGGCCATGCTGCAGCTGGTGTTCAGCGGCGATATGGCAAGCCAGTTGATGAGCGGCATGGCCATCGTCATCATCTGCGGCCTGAGCTACGCTACCCTGATGACCCTGTATATCGTTCCGGTGCTGTACGATATCCTGTTTAAGAAGCCGCCGCTCAACGTGGATGTTGGCAGCGACGATGATCTGGACGACATCCCGGACGATGCAGCCGAGTTCATTGCGGCGCAGAAGTCTGCGGGCACGGCACAGCCGGAAGCCTGACGACAGCATGACGATCTAGAATGCGCGCCGCTTTGCTTTGCGTATCATCAGCGGAAGAATTATTTATAATAGAGCAATGCCGGGCGGTCTGCGGACCGCCCGGCATTGCGTTTTCACGGGAAAGGTCGTAACGGGAAGCGGCATCTGCTGCTGTCGGCGTACCGCCGTCGCGCAGCGACTCAAAATCGGTGCAACACAAAATCCTCTAGCGGAGCGACTTGGATTTTTTGTATGGAGCCTTTCTGCTTTGGGGTTACTAGGGGCGAGCAGCCCCTAGTTCGTGCCTCCCGCGCCTCGAAAGTAGCGGGTGCTTTCTGGTTCTCTTTTGGCACGCAAAAGAGAACGTACCCGGCGGTAATGCTTTTTACAAAAGGCATGAAACTTGATCCACGCGAAAACGCTCTGCGCGGGAAGCTCCTCTTTCCGGTTACATGCCCCGCCAACTGAATAATTTCAACAAAAAATAGCTGGAAAAATTGGATGCAAATTCTAAAATCCGTTCCCCACAAAGATATAAAACTGTGATATAATCATAAATAAGATAGAATACAGTGGAAGTCTGCCTGACTGTATGTCCGAGTAAAATCTGAGGAGGCGAATGCCCAATGGCACAGATCCGCTCCAAGCCCTTCGGTGTGACCAAACAGGGCGCAAATGTTACAGAGTACATCCTTTCCAACCCCGGCGGCCTGACGGTGAGCGTTCTGGACTACGGATGCATCATTAAAAACATCATCGTTCCGGCCAAGAACGGCCCGGTGGATGTCGTGCTGGGCCACGACACCATGGCAGATTATGAGGATGACTTCACGTCCTCCGGCAGCACCTGCTGCGGTGCATTCGTGGGCCGCTATGCCAACCGTATCGAGAATGCCACCTTCAGCGTGGGCGGCAAGACCTACCAGCTGGAAGCCAACAACGGCCCCAACCACCTGCACGGCTGCTTCTCCCGTAAGCTGTACCGGGTGAAGGCCTTTGGCGACACCCTGTTGATGGAGGCCGAGAGCCCGGACGGTGAGGACGGCTTCCCCGGCAACCTGAAGCTGGCGGTGCGCTATACCCTCACCGAGGATAATACCTTCCGCATGGATTACCGCGTCTCTTCGGATGCGGATACCATCGTGAACCTCACGAACCACAGCTACTTCAACCTGAACGGTGAGGGCGATATTCTGGGCCAGAAGCTGCGCATCTATGCCTCCAACTATCTGGAAGGCAACAATCAGACCTGCCCCACCGGTGCCATTCTGCCGGTGGCAAACACCCCCATGGATTTTACCGAGGGAAAGCTCATTGGCCGGGATATCGACACCGGCTTTGCCCAGACCACCATGGTGGGCGGTGGCTACGACCACTGCTTTGTGATCGACCGCGCCCGCGGCTCCAGCCAGAGCATCTGCGCATGGGTCACCAGTGAAAAGACCGGCATCAGCATGAAGCTGTACACCACCCAGCCGGGCATCCAGTTGTACACCGGAAACTTTTTGCAGGACTGCCCCACCCCCGGCAAGGGCGGCGTGCCCATGCAGAAGTACGGCGGCTTTGCGCTGGAGACCCAGCACTACCCCTGCAGCCCTTCCCACCCGGAGTTCCCCACCACGGTGTTGCGGGCAGGCAAGGTGTTCCGCGCCACCACCACCCTGCGCTTTTTCACCGGCAAGCAGTGCGGAAAATTGTAAAAAATGATGCACCACACAAAAAACGTCTGCTCCGGCAGACGTTTTGCGTGGCAGGAGGAGAACTCCCCCAGTCATCTCGCTGCGCTCGATGCCAGCCCCCTCTGAGATGGGGCCTTTGACATGACGGTACAGTTTCCGGCTGAAACGCAAAGCTTGCAGGCACGCCAGAGGCTCCCTCTCCGAGGACGACTTCCCCCGGCCGGGACAGATTCTCCCCGCGCCGGGGAGAAATGTCACCGCAGGTGACAAAGAGAGAACAAGATGTCGCGCAGCGACAAAAGGGGGAATCTGGCGCGGCGTAAGCGTGACTGAGAGGGTTCTCCCGTCCCCATTTCTATGTTTTGCACAAACCGTGCCTTTTATCCATGACAAAATGCCAAAAAACGTGTTTAAATCAAAACCTCAAAAACAAAGATGCAACAAAAATTCATCTAAATAGAAGACGCATCCCTTGATTCTGAGCCATAAAAGCGGTATTCTTTAGGCAAGGCCGGGGAATGCCGGCATCAACTGTAATGTAAATGAGTGAGAGAGGTACTAGGCTATGGCAATTTTGGTTTCCGGCGGCGCCGGTTATATCGGCAGCCACACCTGCATCGAACTGCTGAACGCTGGCTACGACGTTGTTGTGGCAGATAACTATTATAATGCATCTCCGGTGGTGCTGGACCGCATCAAGCAGATCACCGGCAAGGACTTCCGCTTTTACAAGGCAGATATGACCAAGCACGAGGATGTGGAGCACATCTTCTCTGAGTGCCCGGACATTACTGCTGTGATCCAGTTTGCAGCCTACAAGGCCGTGGGCGAGAGTGTTTCCAAGCCCATTGAATACTATTACAACAACCTCAACTGCACGCTGGTCATTCTGGACGTGATGCGCCATCACAACTGCCACAACTTCGTGTTCAGCTCTTCCGCAACCGTCTATGGCGACCCCGCCAGTGTGCCCATCACCGAGGACTTCCCCACCGGTGCCACCACCAACCCCTACGGCACGACCAAGGTGTTCACCGAGCGCATCCTGCAGGATGTGTGCAAGGCAGACCCCAGCCTGAACGTGGCCCTGCTGCGCTACTTCAACCCCATTGGTGCGCACAAGTCCGGCCTCATCGGCGAGGACCCCAACGGCATCCCCAATAACCTCATGCCCTATATCGCCAAGGTGGCCGTGGGCAAGCTGGAAAAGGTGCATGTCTTTGGCAACGACTATCCCACCCCGGACGGCACCGGCGTGCGCGACTACATCCACGTGGTGGATCTGGCCCGCGGCCATGTGTGCGCCATCAAGAAGCTGGAAACGAACTGCGGCCTGTTCATCTGCAATCTGGGCACTGGCAAGGCTACAGCGTGCTGGATGTGATCCACGCTTTCTCCAAGGCCTGCGGTAAGGAAATCCCCTATGTAATCGACCCGCGCCGCCCCGGCGACATTGCCGAGTGCTATGCAGACCCCACCAAGGCAAAGAACGAGCTTGGCTGGGTGGCGGAATACGGCATTGAGGAAATGTGTGCCGACAGCTGGAACTGGCAGAAGAACAACCCCGATGGCTACCACACTGTGAAGTAAACGCATAAACCTCCAAAGCCGTGCATTCTCTGAAAAAGAGGGTGCACGGCTTTTTGCGTGAGCTCCCTCAGCCAAAACCTGACGGTTTTGCCAGATTCCCCTTTTTGTCATCTGCGGTGACATCTGTTCCTCTCTTTGTCACCTGCGGTGACATTTCTCCCCGGCGCGGGGAAAATCTGTCCCGGCCGGGGGAAGTCGTCCTCGGAGAGGGAGACTCTGGTGAAACCGTGCACTTCGCAATTCAACCGGAAACTGTGCCGCCATGCCAAAAGCCGAACCCTCTCAGTCATCGCTGCGCGATGCCAGCTCCCCCGAGGGGGAGCTTCTTGGCTTCTTCCGGTCAGCACAAATAAAGCTCCCCCTTCGGGGGAGCTGGCGAACAAAGTGAGTCTGAGAGGGTTCGATTTGCAGGCATCTCCCCCATATTATCTATTGACAACCGCGCAAAGTTAGCCTATATTACTATTGTTAACACAAACTAACACACGTTGACAGTGGATAAAATGAGAAGGTCGATCTTATGACATTAAAAGAATTGCAGATCGGAAAAAGCGCTGTTGTGGATACCGTCGGCGGCAGCGGCGCACTGCGCCAGCATTTTCTGGATATGGGCCTGATCCCGGGGGTGGAGGTCACGCTGGTCAAGCTGGCACCCATGGGCGACCCCATGGAGCTGCGCATCCATGGCTATGAGCTGACCCTCCGGCTGGACGATGCCGCGCAGATCGGCATCACCCCCACCGAAAAGGCCCCGGCAATATCGGCGGCTCCGGCAGATGATAAAATGGTGGATCACCCCGGCCTTGGCGAGGGCGGAAAATACCACATTAAAAAGGGGGAGAATCCCCTGCCCGAGGACAGGACCCTCACCTTTGCGCTGGCTGGCAACCAGAACTGCGGTAAGACCACCCTGTTCAACCAGCTCACCGGTTCCAACCAGCATGTGGGCAACTTCCCGGGCGTGACGGTGGACCGCAAGAGCGGTGCCATCAAGGGCCACCCGGAGACCGAGGTCACCGACCTGCCGGGCATCTACTCCATGTCCCCCTATTCCAGCGAGGAGATCGTTACCCGCCAATTCATCATCGGCGAAAAGCCACCGGCATCATCAACATCGTGGATGCCACCAACATCGAGCGCAACCTCTACCTGACCATGCAGCTCATGGAGCTGGACACCCCCATGGTGCTGGCGCTGAACATGATGGACGAGGTGCGCGGCAACGGCGGCACGGTGCGCATCAACAAGATGGAGGCCATGCTGGGCATCCCGGTCATTCCCATCTCTGCCGCCAAGAATGAGGGCGTGGATGAGCTGGTAGACCATGCCCTTCATGTGGCAAAGTATCAGGAGCGGCCCGGCCGCATGGATTTCTGCAGTGAGGACGACCACGGCGGTGCGGTGCACCGCTGCATCCACGGCATCATCCATCTGATCGAGGACCACGCTAAGGCGGCGGGCATTCCGGTGCGGTTTGCCGCCACCAAGCTGGTGGAGGGCGACCAGCGCATTGAGGAAGCCCTGAAGCTGGATCAGAACGAAAAAGAGATGATCGAACATATCATCGTGCAGATGGAGCAGGAGCGCGGGCTGGACCGCGCCGCCGCCATTGCGGATATGCGGTTCTCCTTCATTCAGGAGCTGGTGGCCAAGACGGTGGTCAAGCCCCACGAAAGCAAAGAGCAGCTGCGCTCCAACCGCATCGACAAATTCCTCACCGGCAAATACACCGCCATCCCGGCCTTTATCGCCATCATGGGTCTGGTGTTCTTCCTCACCTTCAACGTCATCGGCCTGTTCTTCCAGAACCTGATGGAAACGGGCATCGACGCGTTGACCGGCATCGTGGACACGGCGCTTACCAACTGGAACGTCAATGCGGCGGTGCACTCCTTGCTCATCGACGGCATCTTTACCGGCGTGGGCAGCGTGCTGAGCTTTCTGCCCATCATCGTGGTGCTGTTCTTCTTCCTCTCCATGCTGGAGGATACCGGTTACATGGCCCGCGTGGCCTTTGTGATGGATAAGCTGCTGCGCCGCATCGGCCTTTCGGGCCGCAGCATCGTGCCCATGCTCATCGGCTTTGGCTGCACCGTGCCCGGTGTCATGGCAAGCCGCACCCTGCCCTCGGAGCGCGACCGCAAAATGACCATCCTGCTCACCCCGTTCATGAGCTGCTCGGCAAAGCTGCCCATCTACAGCCTGTTTGCGGCGGCGTTCTTCCCGCAGTATGCGGGCCTTGTGATGGTGCTGCTGTACTTTACCGGCATCGCGGTGGGCGTGCTGGCGGCACTGCTGCTCAAGAGCACGGTGTTCAAGGCGAGGCGGTGCCCTTTGTCATGGAGCTGCCCAACTACCGCCTGCCCGGCCTGAAAAACGTGGCACAGCTGCTGTGGGAAAAGGCCCGGGACTTTTGCAGAAGGCCTTCACGGTGATCTTTGCGGCCACCATCGTCATCTGGTTTTTGCAGAACTTTGACCTGCAGCTGCGGTTGACCGCCGACCCGCAGGCCAGCATCCTTGCCCGCATTGCGGGCGACATCGCCCCGCTGTTCGGGCCTTTGGGCTTTGCGGACTGGCGCATTTCCACCGCCCTCATCACCGGCTTCATGGCAAAGGAGAGCGTGGTGTCCTCGCTGCTCATCCTCTTTGGCTCCGAAGCTGCGCTGTCGGCGGCCCTCACCCCGGTGCAGGCGGCTCCCCTGCTGGTGTTCTGCCTGCTGTACACCCCCTGCATCGCGGCAGTGGCCTCGGTCAAGCGGGAGCTGGGCAACAAGTGGGCGGTCATCATGGTGGTGAACCAGTGCGCCGTGGCATGGCTGTGCGCTTTGCTGGTGCGTCTGGCGGCTGTGGTGCTGTTCTGAGAAAAACGATTGGAATGCGCTCCGCGCTGCTCTGCGCATATTCAGCGGAAGAATTATTTATAATAGAGCAATGCCGGGCGGTCTGCGGACCGCCCGGCATTGCGTTTTCACGGGTGGGGTTTTGGAACGAACTCCCCCAGAAGCCTGACGCTTTGCCAGATTCCCTTTTTCTCGCTACGCGACATCTTGTCTCTCTTGTCACCTGCGGTGACATTTCTCCCCGGCACGGGGAGAATCTGTCCCGGCGGGGGGGGAAAGTCGTCCTCTGGGATGGGGCCTTTGACACGCCCGAAAACTTTGCCGCCATGCCAAAGGC
>ENA-OQAS01001082-OQAS01001082.1-human-gut-metagenome-genome-assembly--contig:-NODE-1082-length-13242-cov-2.594053_pt1 | contig 13242 bp, 20 predicted proteins | sample MGYA00242733_ERZ504523 | MGnify/ENA primary metagenome ERZ504523 (study PRJEB26092, sample SAMD00036239) | human gut metagenome | host: Homo sapiens | study: EMG produced TPA metagenomics assembly of... | reverse complement strand
ATTGAAAAGAGACCAGACAGGCAATCCGAAACTTGCACCAAATCTTTCTTATATCAGTGCAGAACGTATCCAGACAGAGCTTGTAAAGCTTCTGGTCTCCGATCATCCGGAAAGATCCGGGATGCATATGAGCTTGGGATCACAAAGGTGATCTCCCGGAATTCGATGCAATGATGGAAACAACACAGGAAACTTTGCATCACTGTTATAATGTAGGCGAGCATACGATCCATGCGCTGATGAATATTCCGGCAGATAAAGTGCTGCGTCTTACAATGCTGTTTCACGATACGGGGAAACCGGCACGAAAGACGGTCGATCCGGATGGAACGGCACATTTTAAAGGGCATGCATACGTCAGCGAAGAACTCACAAAGTCGATCATGCATCGCTTGAAATTCGATAATGATACGCTGCGTAAGGTGTCAAAGCTGGTGCTGTATCATGATGACCGGATGCCTGCAACGATGAAGCATGTACGCCGCGCAATGAACCGGATCAGTGCGGAACTGTTCCCGTATTATATGAAGGTACGGATGGCTGATACGTTGGCACAGAGTGATTATCAGCGCGATAAGAAGCTGGAAAATCTGGCTGGTATCGAGGAGTGCTACCAGGAGATTCTGGAGAAAAAGCAATGTGTTTCTTTAAAAGAACTGAAAGTAAACGGTCAGGATCTGATCGCGGCAGGTATTGAAAAAGGACCGAAAATTGGCCAGACACTCCAGACACTTTTACAGGAAGTGATCGAGGAACCGGAGAAAAATACACGGGAATATTTACTTGCCAGAATAAAAGAACTGGAATAATCAAAAATCATGCATGACTTAAGTCTCCCCCTGCATACATTAGAAAGACCGGTAAAACAAAGCGGCAGGGGGAAGCCATGAAAGATTATGGAATCAGTGTATTGACACAATATCAGATGGAAGTATTCGGCACCCACAAAGTAAGGGGTGCTATTTTATGCGATACAGATAAGGGGCTGCTTCTCTTGAAGGAGACGCGCATGGAGGAGAGCCGGATCTGTGCGCTTGCAAAAATATATGAGCAGTTAAATGCGAATGGATTTGAATGGGTAGATACGCCTCTGCTTAATAAAGAGGATGCTTATGTCAGTAAAGCCGAGGATGGAACAGGCTATATCTTAAAGAAATGGTTTCAGGGACGTGAGTGTGATGTCAGACGTGAAAATGAACTGATCGCCGGTGCGGAAAATCTTGCCCGGATCCATCTATGCATGCGTCTGGCTGGGGAAGAAAACGGATTTGCAGGAAGAGAAGAAAATCCGGTGATCAAGGAGTACGCAAGGCATAACAGAGAACTCAGAAAGGTTCGGGAATTTGTCTGCAGAAGAAGTGTGAAAAGCCCGTTTGAGATCGCATTTTTAAAAGGATATGACCAGATGTATTTTTGGGCAGACAGAGTGCTGAAAATACTGGAAAATATGGATCTGGACAGTGTTTTTAAAGAAGCGAAAGCAGAAAATCATATGGTTCACGGAGACTATAATTATCATAATCTTCTGGTCTGTCAGGAGGGCATGGCGGTGACTGGATTTGAACATGCACACCGGGATGTCCAGATGGAAGATCTGTATTATTTCCTGCGCAAATGTATGGAAAAGCATCATTATGATGAACGGCTTGGATATCGGATGATGAGAGCGTATGATTCGGTGAATAATCTTGGGAAAAAAGAACGGGATTACCTTGCAATCCGTCTTGCTTATCCGGAAAAATTCTGGAAGATCACCAATTCGTATTACCACTCAGGAAAGGCATGGATTCCTGCAAAAAATGTCGAAAAACTTTCACTTTCTGTCGCACAGACAGAAGAAAAAAAGCGGTTTTTGCGAAATCTGTTTGCGTTTCAGATATAGCGTTCGGTTTTCTTAGATTTTAAGGGTTTAGACTTGACAAAGAAGGTAAAAACCTATATAACATATGTAGGGTAAGGGGCGTGTCAGACCGCATGGATACGCAGAATAAACCTAGCAAAAAGACAAAATGCCGGGGTGTTCCGGGAGTATATTTTACAGGAGGACGTAAGTCATGAACAAGACAGAATTAGTAGCTGCAGTTGCAGAACAGGCAGATATTTCAAAGAAAGATGCAGAAAAAGTATTAAAAGCATTTGTTGATGTTGTTACAGAAGAAATGAAAAAAGGTGAAAAAGTTCAGTTAGTAGGATTCGGAACTTTCGAAGTAAGCGAAAGAGCTGCAAGAGAAGGAAGAAATCCACAGACTGGAAAAACTATGAAGATCGAAGCTTGCAAGGCTCCGAAATTCAAAGCAGGAAAAGCTTTAAAAGATGCTGTTAATGCATAATTTGTAAAACATTTTTGAAAAATGGCGCAGTCTGAAAAGGGCTGCGCTTTATTCATATTACGGGAAGGGAAAATCAAAATGAGACTTGATAAATTTTTAAAGGTGTCTCGCCTGATCAAACGGCGTACCGTTGCAAATGAAGCCTGTGATGCAGGAAGAGTCCTGATCAATGGGGCGGTGGCGAAGGCTTCCACGAAAGTAAAAAAAGGTGATATCATTGAGATCCAGTTTGGAACCAAGACTGTAAAGGCAGAGGTTCTGGATCTGCGAGATACGACTAAAAAAGAAGAGGCAGCAGATTTATTCCGTTATCTTTAAAGCTCCGGAACATCTGAAAAGATGTGGTTTGAGATTGTTCCGGCAGCGGATCCGAGGCATATTTACCAGATATTATTCATACAATAACTAGAAAGACAGTATAGGAAAGGTTGGGATTTGTATGGAAGAGAGACAGCTGGTAAAACCTCAGAATCACAGGCTGGTTATCAATAACCGGAAGACAGGTACAGTAACGGGAGTGCTGGACGTTCTTTCTTTTGATTTAAATGAAATCCTGCTTGAGACAGAGCAGGGAATGCTGATGGTAAAAGGTACGGACATGCATGTAAATCGGCTGAATCTTGAAAAAGGGGAGGTCGACCTGGCAGGCAATATTGACAATATTTCTTATTCGGATATCCATTCGGGAGCAAAAGCCGGAGAAAATCTGTTGTCAAAACTGTTTCGGTAGGAGGAGAAAAAATGTCTGGTATCGGAACTGAGATCAGGGTTTTCTGCTATGCAATCCTGACCGGTGTCCTGATTGTGGCAGTCTATCTGTGGATCAGGGTTTTGCGCAGACTGGTTGCTCACAGATTGTGGCTGATCAATCTGGAGGATGCCTGTTACTGGGCAGGAATTTCCGTTTATACTTTGTGCAGATCTATCATACGAGTGATGGTGTTCTGCGGTGGTATATCGGACTGGGGATTGCGCTCGGATCAATCGGGATGGCGCTGCTTTCAGCTGTCTTTGTAAGAGCTTACAAAAAGATTTCTACACGAATTTGTGAAAAAAGAGTAAAAAGAGTTGATAAATCTGATTAAAAACGGTACACTGTAGAAGACTAAATGGGTTTGGTAGTAAGAAGCTATACAAGATCAACTGATAGCGAAAGGTGAATAGATTAGATGGGAAGCTTAAAGAAGAACCGGAAAAAGCGTCCGGGGAGCGGGCTTCAGAAGCACAAAAGAAGTATTGTTGCGATTACCGCAGTTATTATATTATTATGCGGTATGGTTATTGTACATGGGATGGCGCTCAAAAAGAGCAATGATGCATATAAGGTGCAGGAAGAAGAACTGCAGACACAGATCGATGCGGAAAAAGAACGCTCAGAAGAAATTAATAAACTGAAAAAATATGTAGGAACAGATGAATACATCGAGGAAGTCGCCAGAGAGAAGCTGGGACTTGTAAAGGAGAATGAGATTCTGTTCCGCGCACAGCAGTAACGTAAGAAAAGCTTTGGGAAGAAAATATCCCGAAGCTTTTTTCATTCATAGAAATTTAGAGGGTGGTGGCAAATGGAGGTTAAATACAGAGAGGAGCAAGTGATCACAAGTCCATATGTAACGCAGGCAGATAAAATGGCAGTGTCGCTTCGACATCTGGCAGACAGGTTTCTGAAAATGGAGCCGAAAAAGCAGTGTTTTACACCCGAAGAAATGACAGAAATGTATGATCGGATTACGGAAAAAGTGTGCAGAGGATGCAGCAGGAAATCAGAGTGTCTGGAGAGAAAGAAGGCAGAACACTGGCAGCTTTTTATGATCTTTTGTGTACGATTGAAGGATATGGTGCAGAACTGAATAAAGAGATGAAACAGCATCTTCAGAGGGAGTGCATTCAGGCACCACGGTTTTTACGAGAATCACTGGAAACTTTCCAGGAGGCAAAAAGGATTCTGGTGTGGAATAATAAGATGGTACAGAGCCGTGAGGGATGTGCGGCACAGCTGGATTCTTTTGCGGACATGCTCTGCCATGTGACGAGAGATCTGGATGCGAGTATTTTTACGGATCCGCCACTTGCAAAAAAGGTTGCGCAGCATTTCAAAAAGGCAGGGATCCGGATGCTGAGTTCCGTTTTTTTGTGGATGAGCATGGCAGATATGAAATTCATGTAACGGTAAAAAGTGAGAAGGGAAACTGTATCCCAACCAGAAAAGCGGCAGAGCTTTTATCAGTATGTACTAAGAGAAGGATGTGCCGGCTCAGAACGAGAGGCAGGTTCTGGGACAGGAGTATGAAACTATTGTATGTGTGGAAGGACCGGGATATTATGTGCTGCAGGGTGTGGCAAAAATGGGAAAAAACGGACAAAAGATATCTGGTGACAGTTTTCTTATGAAGACACTTCCGGGTGGAAAAGAGGCGGCAATTTTGTCGGACGGAATGGGATCTGGTGAGAGAGCGCTACAGGAAAGCGGGATGCTGGTAGAAATGCTGGAAGAGCTTCTTGGAGCAGGATTTCCGGTGGAAACTGCGCTTTCCATGATCAATACGGCTCTTGTTATGGGACGGGAAGAGGTTCGCTTTTCTACGGTTGATATGAGCATTTTTGATCTCTATAATGGAAAATGTGAGTTTGTAAAAGCAGGAGCGGCAGTGACATTTCTGCGGACTAAAGACGGGGTGGAGCATATCCGTTCGGAAAGTCTTCCGTTGGGGTAATCCAGAGACAGCAAAGTGAAAAGGAAACCAGACAGTTGGAATCCGGAGATGTGGTGGTCATGGTATCGGACGGGATCCTGGATGCGCTTCCGGCAGGAGAGCAGGAGCATTTACTGGATCTGATGATTGGGGGAAGTCCGCTGGAGAATCCGGAGGAACTGGCGAATTATATTCTGGATAAGGTGCTGGAGCTGGCGGCCGGAAAAGCAGGAGATGATATGACAGTCCTTGTGGCGGGAATCTGGAAGATGTGTTACAGTAGATAAAAGACGAGAGGAATTTACCATGTTAGAAAAAGTAGAGAACTATATCAGGCAGTGGAAGATGCTTGAAAAAGGAGATAAAGTTGTCGTTGGTCTTTCCGGAGGGGCAGATTCTGTATGCCTTTTTCTGATACTGGAAGAGCTGCGAAAAAAGATCGGATTTGAGATCCTTGCGGTACACGTGAATCACGGGATCCGTGGGGAAGAGGCAAAAGCTGATGAAGAATTTGTAAAGACACTGTGTGAGAAAAAAGAAATCCCATGCAGGAGTGTTTCGGTGGATATTCCGAAAATGGCAGTGGAATACAGGATGTCAGAAGAAGAGGCGGGAAGGACTGCACGAAGGGAAATATTTGAGCAGGCAGCGGAAGAATGGGGAGGAACCAGGATCGCACTGGCACATCATCAGGATGACAATGCAGAGGCATTTTCCTGCATCTGGCCCGCGGCAGCGACTTCGGGGACTCGGCGGTATATATCCGGTAAATGGGATGTATATACGGCCGCTTCTTTGCGTGGGGAGAAAAGAGATCGAGGATTATCTGAAAGGACGGGAGATGTCTTACTGCATTGATGCGACAAATATGGAAGATGCATATATGCGAAACCGCATCCGTAACCATGTGATTCCGTATTTTAAAGAAAATATCAATGAAAAAAACCGTGGAGCATATGAACCGGTCTATGGATCAGCTTAGGGAGATCTGGGATTATATGGAACGGCAGACGGAAAGTGCATATCAGATCTGTACTGCCCAAAATGGAGAAAAGATCTGCATCCATGCAGAGGCATATTACCGACAGGAACGGCTGATCCGGAAAATGATTCTCCGGAAAGCATTGGTACTGGTGGCAGAACATGAAAAAGATCTGGAGCAGGTTCATGTAGAGAAGCTGGAGGGACTGTTTGAAAAGCAGGTTGGAAAAAGACTGGATCTTCCTTATGGGGTCTGTGCATGCAGAACCTATGAAGGGATTGAACTGAAGCGGAAAAAGAAGGACACGGAATTGGCAGAAGAAGAGAAAAAGTTGGATCTGAAGCAGGTTTCGGGAAAGATATCTTACGGGAAATGGGAAATTTCCTACCGTATTTTTGAAAAAGAAGAATGCAGATGCCAGATCCCGAAAAAAACGTACACGAAATGGTTTGATTATGATATAATAAAACAGAGTGTCGCTGTACGCACCAGAAGGGCTGGCGATTTTATTGTAATTGATGAAAGCGGAGGAAGGCAGAAGCTGAAATCTTATTTTATCAATAAAAAATACCAGCGGCAGAACGTGCCGGAATTCCTCTGATCGCAGAGGGAAGCGAGATTTTATGGATTGTGGGCTGCCGGCAGAGCAAGGCATACCAGGTGACAGAGCAGACAACGAAAATATTAGAAATTACGATAAATGGAGGTACTTTAAATGGCCGAGAAAGTGAAAATGTTAATTCCGGAAGAAGAAGTAAATGCTAGAATTGAAGAACTTGGAAAAAAGATCAGTGAAGAATATGCGGGAAAGCAGGTTCATCTGATCTGTGTTTTAAAGGGTGGAGTGTTCTTTATGTGTGAGCTGGCAAAAAGGATTACAGTGCCGGTAACAATGGACTTTATGAGCGTCAGCAGCTATGGTGACGGAACTCAGTCCAGTGGAATCGTTAAGATTGCAAAAGATCTGGATGAGTCTCTGGAGGGGAAAGATGTAATTGTTGTTGAGGATATCGTAGATTCAGGACGTACTCTTTATTATCTGCTTGACATCCTTCGGAAGAGAGGACCGAAGAGCATGAAGCTTTGTACACTTCTTGACAAACCGGATCGTCGTGTGCGCGACGTACATGTAGATTATGTCGGATTTAATATTCCGGATGAATTTGTGGTAGGATTCGGTCTGGACTATGCACAAAAATATAGAAACTTACCGTACATCGGAATTGTAGAGATGTAACAGGTGGAAGGAGCAGGTTTTGAATAATAATAAGACAAGAGGAATCAGTGGTCTTTCGATTCTGCTCTGTGTTCTGGTGCTGGCAGGTGTGTACTGGTTTATGAGCCAGTCGGGTGTGCAGCAGACAGCATACACGTATCAGGATTTTCAGAAAGATCTGAAAAAGAGAAGGTAGAAAGTGTAGAGATCAAGCAGAACAAAGTCGCACCGACCGGGACATTGAAGATCCGGTTGAAGAATGATGACATCGAACAGCTTCATGTATCCGATGTCAACAGTGCAGAGGATCTGCTTGAATCTTATGACATTTCCTACAGTGTGGACAACGTCCCGCAGGATAGCTGGATGTCAACAACACTGGTTCCGATCATATTGATGGCAGGCATCATGGTATTTGTTGTGATGATGATGAATCGTCAGGGCGGATCGAATGCAAAAGCGATGAATTTCGGAAAGAGCAGGGCAAAGATGAGCACGCAGGAAGAAAACCATGTGACGTTTGCACAGGTTGCCGGACTGCAGGAAGAAAAGGAAGAGCTTGCAGAGATCGTGGATTTCCTCAAGAGTCCTGGAAAATATACGCAGGTAGGAGCCAGAATCCCGAAAGGTGTTCTTCTTGAAGGACCTCCGGGAACAGGTAAGACACTTCTTGCAAGAGCAATTGCGGGAGAAGCAGGTGTCCCGTTCTTTACTATTTCAGGTTCTGATTTTGTGGAGATGTTTGTCGGTGTCGGAGCATCTCGTGTAAGAGATCTTTTCGAGGATGCCAAGAAAAATGCACCTTGTATTATTTTTATCGATGAGATCGATGCCGTGGCAAGACGTCGTGGAACCGGTATGGGCGGCGGACATGATGAGAGAGAACAGACGCTGAACCAGCTCCTCGTAGAGATGGATGGTTTTGGCGCGAACGAAGGAATCATTGTGCTTGCAGCAACCAACCGTGTCGATATTCTTGATCCGGCGATCTTAAGACCGGGACGTTTTGACCGTAAGTCATGGTTGGCAGACCGGATGTAAAGGGACGTCTGGAAATCCTTCAGGTTCATGCCAAGGGCAAACCGCTCGGGGATGATGTGGATCTGGAACAGGTTGCAAGAACAACGGCAGGATTTACCGGAGCTGATCTGGAAAATCTTCTGAATGAGGCTGCGATCCTTGCGGCGAAGGATGGAAGAGTGTATCTGCAGCAGGAGGATATCCGCAGAGCATTTGTAAAAGTCGGAATCGGTGCAGAGAAGAAGAGCCGTGTGATTTCGGATAAAGAGAAGAAGATCACTGCATTCCATGAAGCAGGACATGCCATCTTATTCCATGTACTTCCGGATGTAGGACCGGTGTACAGTGTGTCGATCATTCCTACCGGTGTGGGGGCAGCCGGATATACGATGCCGCTTCCTGAAAAGGATGAGATGTTCAATACCAAAGGAAAGATGTTGCAGGATATTACCGTATCACTTGGTGGACGTGTGGCAGAAGAGCTGATCTTTGATGATATTACAACTGGGGCATCCCAGGATATCAAGCAGGCAACAGCATACGCCAAATCCATGGTAACGAAGTTCGGTATGTCGGAAACACTTGGTCTTGTAAGCTATGGAGATGATAATGATGAAGTATTTATCGGAAGAGATTTTGGTCATACCTCCAGAGGTTATGGTGAACAGGTTGCCACAACGATCGACAGTGAAGTGAAGCGGATCATTGATGAATGTTATGACCGTGCAAAGATCATTATTAAAGAACATGAAGCTGTTCTTTATAAATGTGCAGATCTACTTCTTGAAAAAGAGAAGATTACAAGAGAAGAATTTGAAGCATTATTTGAAGAATAGAGGCTAGATTATGAAAAAAGAAGCATTGTTTTGTGATGGAACAGAGGCGTATGTGAGTCCGCCGGAACCGGAGGCAGGAGATGAACTTCAGTTATGGTTCCGTACAGCAGCTCACGACGTAGATGAAGTCTATCTGGAAAACCGCGAACTATGCATTCCAATGAACAAAGTAATCTCAAATAAGGCGTTTGACTTTTATGAAGTGAAATACAAATTAGAAGATAAACCATTCCGGTATCATTTTTAAGATCAGATCAGGAAATGAGATCTGCTACTATAACAAGTGGGGAGCAGAGAGCAAACTTGTGGATTATTATGATTTTAAGATCGTGCCGGGCTTTACGGCACCGGATTGGGCAAAAGGAGCGGTCATGTATCAGATTTATACAGACCGCTTCTGTAACGGCGACCCGGATAATGATGTACAGACGGGAGAGTACTTTTACATTGGAGAGCAGGTTCATCATGTAGATGACTGGTACCGGGATCCGCAGCCAATGGATGTACGGGAATTTTACGGAGGAGATATCCAGGGGATCATTGATAAACTGGATTACCTGCATGGACTTGGAGTAGAAGTTGTCTATTGTAATCCACTATTTGTATCACCATCTAATCATAAATATGACACACAGGATTACGATTATATTGATCCGCATGTCGGTAAAATTGAAGTCGATGAAGGACGGCTCCTGGACCCGGGAGAAAATAGCAATATCCATGCGGACCGTTACCGGATAAGAACCACCAGAAAAGAGAATCTGGAAGCAAGTAACCGGCTGTTCATCAAGCTGGTAGAAGAACTCCATAAGAGGGGGATGCGAATCATCATTGACGGCGTATTCAACCATTGTGGTTCTTTCAATAAATGGCTGGACAGAGAGCTGATCTACGAGAGCGCCGATGGTTACGAAGTAGGTGCTTTTGTGTCACCGAAGAGTCCGTACCGGAATTATTTTCTATTCCACCGTACCGGGGAGAATGAATGGCCGGGCAATGGAAGCTATGACGGCTGGTGGGGACACGATACGCTGCCAAAGCTGAATTATGAAGATTCAAAAGAGCTGGAAGAGTATGTTCTTGGTATCGCAAAGAAATGGGTTTCACCGCCGTATAATGTAGACGGCTGGAGACTGGATGTTGCGGCAGACCTTGGAAGAAGCAATGAGTACAATCATGAATTCTGGAAGAAATTCCGTAAGGCAGTAAAAGAAGCAAATCCACATGCACTGATCCTTGCCGAGCACTATGGAGATCCGAGTGACTGGCTGCAGGGCGATGAATGGGACAGCGTTATGAATTACGATGCATTTATGGAGCCGGTCACCTGGTTTCTGACCGGGATGGAGAAACACAGTGATGAATATCGCGGCGATCTTCTCGGAAATGCAGACCATTTTATGAATGCGATGAAGCATCATATGGCAAATATGATGACACCGTCACTTCAGACGGCGATGAACCAGTTGTCAAACCATGACCATTCCCGTTTTCTGACGCGTACCAACCACAAGGTTGGCCGTGTGGGACAGCTTGGGTCGCGTGCGGCAGAAGAAGGAGTAAGCCTTGCAGTTATGCGGGAAGCGATCATCATGCAGATGACCTGGCCGGGAGCACCGACCTTTATTATGGAGACGAAGCAGGACTTTGTGGTTTCACGGATCCGGATAACCGGAGAACTTATCCGTGGGGAAGAGAAAACCGGGATCTGATCAATTTCTACCGTGAGATGATCCAAATCCACAGAAAGTCTCTGGCTCTCAGAAAGGGGTCGATCAAGATGCTGAAAGCAGAACCGGATCTTCTGGCCTATGGAAGATTCTGGGGGAATGAGCAGATCGTGGTTATTATCAATAATTCCGATCATCTGAAGGAAGTAAGGGTTCCGGTATGGCAGGCAGAAGTTGCCGAAGGACATAATATGGCGCGAGTGATGTATTCTTATGAAGATGGGTATATTGGAGAATTCGAAGAGTATATCGTGAAAGAGGGAAATATTTCACTGATGATGGGTAAGAAATCGGCGATCGTGCTGAAGAATAAGAGTGGTAGAATGATAAAGGTAGTACAAGACGTCCGCCGGGCGAACCTCGGAAAGTCAGGTGACTTTCCTCAGTCGCGTAGCCGCTCATTAAAATAAAAAGATACAGCCTCTGAAATGCAAGCATCCCAGGGGATGTAGAATGATAAAGGTAGTACAAGCCATCCGCCGGGCGAACCTCGAAAGTCAGGTGACTTTCCTCAGTCGCGTACCTCACTAAGAAAGATAATAGCCACTGAAATGACGAGCATTCCAGTGGCTATATCTTTTTTTCTTACTTCGCCCGGCTATAAACGGAAGTTAAAGTCTGCATATGCTGAGCAGCCGTGTTCGTGGATATCGAGACCGTCGAGTTCTTCTTCTTTGGTGACGCGGAGGCCTACGGTTTTGTCGATGATGGTGAATACGATGATTGCCATTACGAGGACGTAGGCTACGGTTGAAAGGACACCGATCACCTGGGTTTTGAGGGTGTATTCCGGGGAGAAGACTCCGACGAGGATACTGCCTGTGAAACCGCATACGCCGTGGACACTGATCGCACCTACCGGGTCATCGATCTTGGCTACTTTGTCGAAGAATTCTACGGAGAATACGACGAGGATACCAGCGATCAGTCCGATGATGATTGCAGAGTAGTTGCTGACGGTGTCGCATCCGGCGGTGATTGCTACGAGTCCGGCGAGGGAACCGTTGAATGTCATGGATACATCTGGTTTTCCATAGCGTATCCAGGTTACAACAAGGGTTGCAAGTGTTGCGGCAGCAGCGGCAAGATTGGTTGTCATTGCGATATCACCGAGGTTTGTGGAAGCTGCTGTGGTAGAGCCGCAGTTGAAACCGAACCAGCAGAACCAGAGAATAAATACGCCAAGAGCTGCAATGGAAAGGCTGTGTCCGGGAATCGCACGGGCATTCCCTTCTTTATCATATTTTCCAATACGAGGTCCGAGGATTTTGGCACCAACAAGTGCACAGATACCGCCGACCATATGGACTGCTGTGGAACCTGCAAAATCGTGGAATCCCATCTGAGCGAGCCATCCACCGCCCCAGATCCAGTGGCCGGTTACCGGGTAAATAAAAATACTGATTGCTGCACTATATAATAAGTAAGCAAGGAATTTTGTACGTTCTGCCATAGAACCGGATACGATGGTAGCGGATGTGGCGCAGAATACTGTATGGAAAATAAGGAAGATTCCGATTGGCAGTCCGTTGAAAAGTCCGTCGGCATCGGCAAGTGTTGTAGGATTGAAGAACCCTTTTATACCGATGATACCATTCCAGTCGGTTCCGTGCATGATCGCAAATCCGAAGATGAAAAAGAACAAACTTCCAAGTACAAAGTCCATCATATTTTTCATCAGTATATTTCCAGTATTTTTTGCTCTGGTAAATCCGGCTTCACACATTGCAAATCCAGCCTGCATAAAGTAAACAAGAGTTGCACCGACAATTGTCCAGACAACATTAAGCAGTAGTTCAGTGGCGGCGGTTGCATCCATTCCGCCCGCAATTAAATCAGATAATCCCATATTTAACATCCTCCATTTCAAATAAAAAGGATAGCTACAATGAATGATCTACAGGCAGTTCATTTGTAGTTATCCTCTTTGATAACGATATTCAACACTATTCTAATTCACATATATTTTTAGCTAAAGAGCAGCAGAGCCACGTTCGCCGGTACGGATTCTTACAGCATCCTGTACTTCGTAAACAAAAATTTTACCATCGCCGTACGCACCGGTTTTGATCTCTTCGACAATTTTCCGGATCAGAGGTTCTGCAACTTCCGGTTCAACGACAGTTTCTACTTTGATCTTAGGAAGAAGATTTACGCTGTATTCAGCACCGCGATAAAATTGTTTGTGTCCTTTCTGATTACCATATCCCATAATGTTACTGATCATAATACCGCTGACATTGGAAGCATCCAGGATTGCTTTCAGGGCTTCCAGTTTTTCCGGCTGGATAATAATTTCTAGTTTTTTCATAACTGATTCCCTCCTTCTCGATTTAAAAAAAGAACAAAAAGGCGTTCCCCGGATAATAGGGAACGCCGTCGTTCTTGATACGCTTTATTATAGCGACTGATTTTGTTTTGTCAAATTATTTTTA
>ENA-OQAS01001081-OQAS01001081.1-human-gut-metagenome-genome-assembly--contig:-NODE-1081-length-13246-cov-4.749066_pt1 | contig 13246 bp, 16 predicted proteins | sample MGYA00242733_ERZ504523 | MGnify/ENA primary metagenome ERZ504523 (study PRJEB26092, sample SAMD00036239) | human gut metagenome | host: Homo sapiens | study: EMG produced TPA metagenomics assembly of... | reverse complement strand
CTGGATTTCGTTATTGAGTTCTTCCATGCGGGTATCCAGTTCTGCTACATATCGCGCACATTCTCTTAATTCTTTTGTGATATAGTCAGGTCCGTCTCCCTCAAATTTGTAATGCATCTTATGCTCCAGAGTCGCCCAGAAATCCTGTGCAACTGTGCGGATCTGAATCTCTACTTTGGTATCAATGATACTGTCGGAGAGAAAGACCGGTGTGGTAACCAGCATATGATAACTGCGGTAACCGCTCTTTTTAGGATTTTTCATATAATCACGTCTTGCAAGGATCGTCAGGTCATTTTGTTTGGAAATCATATCTGCGATCAGATAGATATCAGATGTAAAGGAACAGCTGATACGGATTCCTGCGATGTCATTTACATAGCGTACCATGTTCTCGATACTGGATTCATATCCATGTCGTTTCAGTTTTTTTACAATGCTTTCCGGAGTTTTGATTCTGGATTTTACATGTTCGATCGGATTGTATTTATGTCTGTGCTGAAATTCACCGTTTAGAATATCAATCTTTGTTTCTACCTGTTTAAGGGCAGACTGATAGACAAAAATAACTGTCTCCCAGTCATTCAGTTCTTTAAAATCCCTCAAGGGACAGAATCATAATTCATGTATAATAATATCCTTTCCTGATACAGGCAGTTCCCCGTTGATTTTTGTAATCTCACAGGGGACTTGTTTATAGATTTGCTATAGTTGGTTGATGATATTATTGTAACATATAAATATCCGTTTGTGTGAACTATCTGTATGAAAATTCAGATTTCCATTATTAAAGTGATTGTGTTATAATGTTTGAAAATAGCTGACATAATATACTCTATTTGTAACTGTTCAGTATCCTGTAACAGATGGAGAAGAGTTACATTTATTCCAGGTAAAGGAGAAAACAGATAATGGCTGAATCAATGAAAGATTACGAAACAGAACTGGAAGCCTCTTTTAAGAAAATTGAAGAAGGGGATATTCTTACAGGAACTGTCATCAGTGTAGATGAAAAAGAAGTTGTGGTAGATCTGAAGTATTATGCGGAAGGCATTATTCCGGCAGAGGATTACAGCAGAGAACCGGGATTTTCTTTAAAGGAACAGGTGAATGTGGGAGATGAAGTTTCTGCGACTGTTGTGAGTAAAGACGATGGAAATGGAAATATTCTGTTGTCCAGAACAGAAGCAGCAGATGTGCTTGCATGGGATAAGCTGAAAGAATTAAAGGATTCAAAAGAAGTAATTGATGTGGTGGTAAAAGGCATTGTAAATGGCGGCGTGATCGCTATGTAGAAGGTGTACGTGGATTTATTCCCGCCTCAAAGCTTGCCCTGAATTATGTGGAGGATACAAACGAATATCTGAACAAACCAATCCAGGTTCAGGTTTTCGATATTGATAAAGAAAAAGGAAGATTAATTCTCTCTGCAAAGGAAATATTAAGAGAAAAAGCAGAAGAGGAGAGAAAAACAAAAATCTCCAATGTGCAGGTCGGACTTGTAACAGAAGGTGTTGTTGAGAGCTTACAGCCATATGGTGCATTCGTAGATCTGGGAAATGGTCTGTCAGGTCTGGTTCATATTTCACAGATCTGTGAGAAGAGAATTAAGAAACCATCAGAAGTTCTGACAGTTGGAGATAAAGTAAAGGTAAAAGTAACTGCTGTCAAAGATGGAAAATTAAGTCTGAGCATCAAAGAGGCAACAGATATGATGGCTAAGGAAATTGAGGAGGAAGTGATCGAGCTTCCAGATTCAAAGGAAGAGGCTTCCACATCTCTTGGCGCACTTTTTGCAAACATTAAATTAGATAATTGAGGTTAGAATCTGTATGAGAAATCAGGAAAAAATATTTGTAATAGGTCACAAGAATCCGGATACGGATTCCATCTGTTCAGCAATTGCCTATGCGGACATCAAAAACAGGACTTCTCAGAAGGTGAAATACATTCCAAAGCGTGCAGGACAGATCAATGAAGAGACAGAATATGTGTTAAATCGTTTCGGCATGCAGCCGCCGGGATATCTGTCTAACATTGGAACACAGATAAAAGATATGGATATCCGTATGAGTCCGGAAGCTGATAAGAGTATGTCCCTGAAAAATGCATGGGATCTGATGATGGAGAAAAGTATCGTATCTCTTCCGATCAGAGACAGAGAAGGACAGCTGGAAGGTCTGATCACAATCGGTGATATTGCTAAGACTTATATGGATACAACGGACAGTTATCTGCTGTCAAGAGCGAAGACACAGTACAGAAGAATTGCCGAGACAATTGCAGGTACCGTAGTAGAGGGAAATGAGCATGGATATTTTACAAAAGGAAAAGTTCTGGTGGGAACTGCAAATCCGGAAATGCTCAAAGCCTATATTGAACCGGATGACCTGATAATCATGGGAGACAGAGAAGAGGATCATCTTCAGGCGATTGCGCAGAATGTTAGCTGTATTATCGTTGGTATGGGAATTGAAGTCAGCGAAAAGGTGATAAAGCTTGCTCATGAGAGAGAAATTGTAATTATTATGTCTCCGTATGATACATTTACGATCGCAAGACTGATCAACCAGAGTATTCCTGTACGGTATATTATGAAAACAGATAATCTGGTTACTTTTAATACAGAGGATTTTACGGATGATATTCAGAATGAGATGATCAAACACCGTCATCGTGCGTTCCCTGTAATTAACAAAAAGGGAAAATGTATCGGAACAATTTCCCGCAGAAATTTTCTGGATATGCACAGGAAAAAAGTAGCACTTGTGGACCATAATGAGAAAGATCAGGCAGTTGACAATATCGATAAAGCTGAAATCGTGGAGATTATTGACCATCATAAACTGGGTTCTCTGGAAACTATGGTACCGATTTCTTTCAGAAATCAGCCGGTCGGATGTACAGCAACGATTCTGTATGAAATGTATGGGGAGCAGAAACTTGAGATTTCACCGAGTATTGCGGGGCTTCTCTGTGCTGCGATTATTTCAGATACACTGATGTTCCGTTCACCTACCTGCACATTATCTGACAAGATGGCTGCAGGTGCGCTGGCACTTATTGCAGGAATCAATATTGAGCAGTTTGCAAAAGAGATGTTTAAAGCAGGAAGTAACCTGAAAGACAAATCACCGGAAGAAATTTTCTATCAGGATTATAAGAAATTTATTGCTGAGGATGAGATCAACTTTGGTGTTGGACAGATCAGTTCCATGGACAGCGATGAGCTGGCAGAAATCAAAGAGCGTCTGGTTCCGTTTATGGTCAGCGAGTGTGGCCGTCATGGTGTTACCCGCGTATTCTTTATGCTTACCAATATTATTGAGGAATCTACAGAGCTTCTCTATTATGGTGAGGGAAGTGAGGAAATGGCACGTATTGCTTTCCATATGGAGCCAAAGGATGGTGTATTTGATCTGAAAGGCGTTGTTTCACGTAAGAAACAGCTGATTCCGGCACTTATGGAAGCTGCACAGGCCGGACAGAACGATTACAACTGATGGCAGCAGACAGAATAGCTGAGGATAATAAGAAATGGAAAAAGAAACCTGGAAAGCAGGAAATATGCTTTATCCACTTCCGGCAGTTATGGTAAGTGTTTCTGACGGAGAGGGGAATGACAATATTATTACAGTTGCATGGGCAGGAACTGTCTGCACGAATCCGCCGATGGTGTCTATTTCTGTGCGACCATCCCGTTTTTCCTATGATATGCTCAGAAAGACGGGAGAATTTGTAATAAATCTGACAACAGAGAAACTGGCATATGCAACGGATTACTGTGGAGTCCGTTCCGGCAGGGATGTTGATAAATTTAAAGAAATGAAGCTTACCAAAGAGAAGGCGGATTTTGTGAAAGTTCCCATGATCGCAGAATCTCCGGTGAGTATTGAATGCAAAGTAAGGCAGGTTCTGGAATTGGGTTCCCACCATATGTTTCTGGCGGATGTGCTTGCAGTTCATGCTGATCCGCAGTATATGGACGAGAAGAAGAAATTTCATCTGAATGATGCGAAACCTCTGGTGTATTCTCATGGTGAATATCTGGGAATTGGTAAAAACTGGGAACATTTGGATACAGCGTTAAAAAAGAAGAAAAATCCGGAAAAAGAAACAGTAACCCGCAATTTGCAGACGCAGACAATGTATGATAAATGAAAGGACATAAACATGAATAATGTGACATTAATAGGAATGCCCGGTTCAGGGAAAAGTACAATAGGAGTTATTCTTGCAAAAGCATTGAGATATGAATTTCTGGATTCGGATCTTCTGATACAGAAACAGGAGAAAAGAAAGCTTTCAGAGATCATAGAGCAGGACGGACCGGAAAAATTTAAGGAAATTGAAAATCAGGTTAATGCAGACATTCATGTGACAGATACGGTCATTGCACCCGGCGGAAGTGTTATTTACTGTGATGAGGCAATGGAACATCTGAAGTCCATAGGTAAGGTTATATATCTTAAATTATCACTGGAATCTTTATCCAAAAGACTGGGAAATCTGAAAGGCCGCGGAGTTCTGTTAAAGGACGGTCAGAGCCTGAAAGATCTGTATGAGGAACGTGTACCTCTGTACGAGAAATATGCAGATATTACCATTGATGAAGAGGGGAAAGATTTGGATGAAAGTCTTCGGGCAATTCTGGAGATAATACATATCAAAGAGCAGGGAAAGTGATTATTACAGCTCGGGAAAAGGACAGTGGTAAATAATTTTTGTTTACAAATGATAAATATATGATATAATATACAACTGACTTTAAAATAGGATGATCGTTTAGTATAAACATATATGCATTTGAAACAGAAGTTACATGTTCGCAGAAAACGAAAAACAGAGTGAACAGTGACCATTAATTCTGCTCATGGAGTGAAAATAAATAAGAGGTGTGATATGGAACAGTATGTTATAAAAGGAGGCAACCCTTTAGTCGGTGAAGTTGAGATTGCCGGTGCCAAGAATGCGCACTTGCTATTCTTGCAGCAGCCATAATGACTGATGAGACGATTCTGATAGAGAATTTGCCGGATGTAAGGGATATCAATGTATTGCTTGAAGCGATCGCTGGTATTGGAGCACAGGTAGACCGTATTGATAAATCTACTGTGAAGATTAACGGATCTACAATTGGAGATGTAAGTGTTGATTATGAATATATCAAGAAGATCAGAGCTTCCTACTATCTGCTGGGAGCACTTCTTGGTAAGTATAAACATGCAGAGGTACCGCTTCCAGGTGGATGCAACATCGGAAGCGTCCGATCGACCAGCATCTGAAGGGATTCAGAGCGCTTGGTGCAGATGTAGATATCATGCATGGAGCAATTGTTGCGAAAGCAGATGAACTTCATGGAAGCCATATTTTCCTTGACGTTGTCTCTGTAGGTGCAACGATCAATATTATGATGGCAGCCTCATTGGCTCCGGGACGTACTATTTTGGAAAATGCCGCAAGAGAACCGCATGTAGTTGACGTTGCCAACTTCCTGAACAGTATGGGGGCAAATATTAAAGGTGCAGGTACAGATGTGATCCGTATTAAAGGTGTGGAGAAGCTCCACCGTACAGAGTATTCTATTATTCCGGATCAGATCGAGGCAGGTACATTTATGTTTGCTGCGGCAGCAACAGGCGGAGATGTAACAGTTAAGAATGTAATTCCGAAGCATCTGGAAGCAACTACGGCTAAACTTGAAGAAATTGGATGTGAGGTTGAGGAATTTGATGATGCAGTTCGTGTACGTGCACCAAAGAGACTTCACCGTACTCATGTAAAGACTCTTCCATATCCCGGATATCCTACAGATATGCAGCCACAGATTGCTGTAACTCTGGCACTTGCAGAGGGAACCAGTATTGTAACAGAGAGTATTTTTGAGAACAGATTCAAGTATGCGGACGAACTTTCACGTATGGGAGCAAACATCAAAGTTGAGGGAAATTCAGCAATTATTGATGGTGTGAAGAAGCTTACAGGTGCGAGAGTAAGTGCACCGGATCTGCGTGCAGGTGCAGCCCTGGTGATCGCAGGTCTTGCAGCAGATGGATCACAGTTGTTGATGATATCGTATATATCCAGAGAGGATACGAGAATTTTGAAGATAAGCTGAGATCTCTCGGTGCTGAGATTGAGAGAGTATCCAATGAGAAAGAAATCCAGAAATTCCGTCTCAGGGTGGGATGACAAAAAATACCAAAAAATTACTTGACATTTGTAAGGGTTAAGTATATTGTATGGTATGCAGCAATCTTAATTAATGCAAGTTAATAATTAGTAATAGCCTTTTATTCAGAGTGGTGGAGATACAAAGGATCTGCGAAGCCACGGCAACCCCTGTTTGTGTAGGAAGGTGCCAACCTGAGCGAGTGATCGAACAATAAGAGGATTGTTGAGATAATCAGACAGTCCGATTACTTCGGGCTGTTTCTTTTTGTTAACGGAAAAGTATCAGCGGAGAAAAATAATCTGTTGATACAGTACATAAATGGCTGTGGGTTATTCTGCGGTCGGGAAACAATTGTAAATGAATAAAAAAGGAGAACACAATGGAGAAAATTTTATTTACTTCTGAATCTGTAACTGAAGGCCATCCGGATAAAATGTGTGATGCTATTTCCGATGCTATTCTTGACGCTCTTATGGAAAAAGATCCTATGAGTCGTGTTGCATGTGAAACTGCTACAACTACAGGTCTTGTACTTGTTATGGGTGAGATTACAACAAATGCATATGTTGATATTCAGAAAATCGTAAGAGATACTATCCGCGAAATCGGATATACACGTGGAAAATATGGATTTGATGCTGATACATGTGCAGTTATCACAGCAATCGATGAACAGTCTGCTGATATCGCTCTTGGCGTAGATAAAGCTCTTGAAGCAAAAATGGGTGAAGATGAAATTGATGCCATCGGAGCAGGTGATCAGGGTATCCAGTTTGGTTATGCTTCCAATGAGACAGAAGAGTATATGCCATATGCCATCAACATGGCACACAAACTTGCACGTCAGTTAACGAAGATCCGTAAAGACGGTACATTAAAATATTTAAGACCGGATGGAAAAACACAGGTTACTGTAGAATATGATGAAGCCGGAAAACCAAGCCGTATCGATGCAGTAGTATGCTCTACACAGCATGATCCGGATGTAACTCAGGAGCAGATCCATGAGGACATTAAGAAATATGTTTTCGATGAGATCATTCCGACAGATATGGTAGATGAGAACACAAAATATTTCATCAACCCAACAGGACGTTTCGTGATCGGCGGACCTCATGGTGACAGCGGACTTACCGGACGTAAGATCATCGTTGATACTTACGGTGGAACCGGACGTCATGGCGGCGGTGCTTTCTCCGGTAAAGACTGTACAAAGGTAGACCGTTCCGCAGCGTATGCTGCACGTTATGTTGCAAAAAATATTGTTGCAGCAGGTCTTGCAGATAAATGTGAGATTCAGCTTTCCTACGCGATCGGTGTTGCTCATCCGACATCTATCCACGTAGAAACATTCGGAACCGGTAAACTTTCTGATACAAAGCTGGTTGAGATCATTCGTGAGAACTTTGACCTTCGCCCGGCGGGAATTATCAAGATGCTTGATCTGAGAAGACCGATTTACAGACAGACAGCTGCTTATGGACATTTCGGACGTACGGATGTAGACCTTCCATGGGAGCATCTGGATAAAGTTGATGACCTTAAAAAATACCTTGTTTAAATAAGAAAATCGTAACTGTTCAGTACTTGCACAGACAGTGGAATGCTGAATAATTACAGAATATCACAAAAATTGCAGTGCAATGGGATAAAACAGGAATTATCTGAAAGAACAGGACAGATGATTCCTGTTCTTTTTATAGAAAATTTAGATATGTAAAACAGACTTTATGATATAATACTTGCAGAGGGCAAAATTATAGAAACCTTATAAATCAACAGATAAAGGATGATCGGGATGAAGTTAAAAACAAGGATTATAGTTGGATTCGGTATGAGTATTCTGGTTCCTCTGCTTTTATTTTCGGCAACTTTGTACGGATTAGGTCATACAAAGTTTGCACAGCAGACAAAGGATTCCTCGGAAGTGGTGTATGATATTTCAGTAGGGGAATCCACCCACAGCCAGACACAGGTAAGGATTATTGCAAAAGATCTGCTGTTTACTGCGACGGTAATATTAGTATTCACAGCTTTATCTATTGGATTATGGATTTACAGAAGTATTGCCACACCGCTGGTTAAATTAAAGAAAGCCACTCAGAATATCAAAGAGGGAAATCTTGATTTTGTTCTGGAAGTAGATGGTGACGATGAGTTTTCGGAACTTTGCCGGGATTTTGAGGAGATGAGAAAGCGACTGAAGGAATCAGCAGAAGAGAAAGTTCTTATGGATAAAGAAAATAAAGAACTTATCAGCAATATTTCTCATGATCTTAAGACGCCGATCACAGCGGTAAAGGGATATGTAGAGGGGATTATGGACGGCGTAGCGGATACGCCGGAGAAAATAGACCGTTATGTGAAGACTATTTATAATAAGACGAATGAGATGGATCATCTGATCAATGAGCTGACTTTTTATTCAAAGATTGATACCAACAGAATTCCATATACTTTCAGTAAACTGAATGTAGAAGATTATTTCAGTGATTGCGCAGAAGAAGTAGGACTGGAACTGGAAACGAGAGGAATTGAACTGGTATATGCCAATTATGTTGAGGATAATGTGCAGGTGATCGCAGATGGAGAACAGATTCGGCGTGTTATTCATAACATTATCAGCAATGCTATCAAATATATGGATAAACCCAAAGGTATCATCCAGATTCGCATAAAGGATGTGGGAGATTTTATTCAGGTTGAAATTGAAGATAATGGAAAGGGAATTGCAGCAAAGGATCTGCCGTCTATTTTTGATCGTTTTTACAGAACAGACGTGTCGAGAAATTCATCCAAGGGAGGAAGCGGAATCGGTCTTTCCATTGTAAAAAAGATCCTGGAGGATCATGGAGGAAAGGTCTGGGCAACCAGCAGGCTTGGAATCGGCACAATCATGTATTTTGTACTTAGAAAGTATCAGGAGGTACCAATGAAATGAGCAGAATTTTAATTATAGAAGATGAAGAGGCAATTGCAGATCTGGAGAAGGATTATCTGGAGCTTTCCGGATTTGAAGTTGAAATCTGCAACAGAGGAGACACCGGACTGACGCGTGCGCTGAATGAGGAGTTTGACCTGATTATTCTGGATCTGATGCTTCCGGAAGTGGATGGCTTTGATATCTGCAGGCAGGTAAGACAGGAAAAAAATACTCCTATCATCATGGTATCTGCAAAGAAAGATGACATAGATAAAATCAGAGGTCTGGGACTGGGGCAGATGATTACATGACAAAACCATTCAGTCCAAGTGAACTGGTAGCCAGAGTCAAGGCACATATGGACAGATATAATCGTCTGATCGGTTCCAATGTACGCAAAAATGATATTGTGGAGATCCGCGGGATCAAGATTGATAAGACTGCACGCCGCGTATGGGTAAACGGAGAGGAGAAAACATTTACTTCCAAGGAATATGATCTGCTTACCTTCCTTGCAGAGAATCCGAACAGAGTGTTTACCAAGGAAGAGTTGTTCCGGGAAATCTGGGATATGGAATCTGTGGGAGATATTGCAACAGTCACTGTCCATATCAAGAAGATCCGGGAGAAAATTGAATTTAATACTGCAAAACCTCAGTATATTGAAACAATCTGGGGCGTAGGATACAGATTTAAAGTTTAACTGAATCAGGGAAGTTCCATATTTCAGGCACGAAAAGGCAATAATCAGTGGGAAATTTGGAACGCAAGATTGTTCGAGAAATCAACTTGTTGGCACAATAGTATAAAAAGGAAAAAAATGGAAAGATTATATAAAAAATTAGAAAGCTATGGGCAGTCTGACTATTATCCGTTTCACATGCCGGGGCATAAGAGAAACCGGGCATCTTCAGCAGATGATTTTCTTTTTGAGAGAGATATTACAGAGATTTCAGGATTTGACAATCTTCATCATGCGGAAGGAATTTTGAAAGAAGCACAGGAATATGCAGCTCAGATTTATGGGACAAAGAAATGTTTCTTCAGTGTAAATGGAAGTACGGCGGCTCTTCTGGCAGCAGTCAGTGCAAGTGTAAATAAAGGTGGGAAGATACTTGTCGCGAGGAACTGTCACAAGGCTGTTTACCATGCATTGTATTTACGTGAGCTTCAGCCGGTCTATATTTATCCACATGAAGATCAGAGACTGGGGATAAACGGAGGAATTTCTCCTGAACGTGTGGAAAGATATCTGGAAGAAAATACGGATGTGCAGGCTTTTCTGCTTACTTCGCCTACATATGACGGCGTTGTGTCTGATATAAAGACAATTGCAGAAGTTGTACACAGACATAAGATTCCTCTTATTGTGGATGAAGCACATGGTGCACATCTTCATTATTCTAAATATTTTCCGGTGTCTGCTGCTGATCTGGGAGCTGACATTGTAATACAGAGTTTCCATAAAACGCTGCCATCTATGACTCAGACGGCGGTGCTTCATATATGCAGTGATATGGCAGATGTGGAAAAGATAAAGAGATTTATGGGGATTTACCAGACCAGCAGTCCGTCGTATATTCTGATGGCGAGTATGGATGCGTGTATGGATAAACTGAGAAAAGACGGGCAGCAAATGTTTCGTGAATTTACCTTCAATCTGGAGAAGGCCAGACAGCGTCTTTCAAAGTGTGAAAAAATAAAACTGATCGAAGGTTCTATGATCGAAGGCAGTGGAATCTATGATTTTGACAGATCCAAGCTGTTGTTCTCCACAGTCGGAACTTCTGTTAACGGACACCTTCTCCATCAGATACTTCGTGACAGATATCACATTGAAATGGAAATGGCGGCTGAGAAATATGTTCTTGGAATTGCAGCAGTGGGAGATACAGAAGAGGGATTTGAGAGACTGTGTACTGCAATTGAAGAGATTGATGCAGAGATACAGCAAACAGATGAGTCGGAGGAATCGCAGTATCATACTTCTCATGCGAGAATGACACAGCTTATGACAATTTCTCAGGCAGTGGATGCGCAGCAAAGGCGATATTCTCTGAAAGAAAGTGTTGGCAAAGTCAGTGCAGAGTTTGCTTATCTGTATCCGCCCGGAATTCCGATTATTGTGCCGGGAGAGCAGATAACTGGACAATTTGTAAGAAATGTGAGAAGATACATGGAACAGGGGCTGGAAGTACAGGGACTCAGTGATACATCTGCTGAAACAATCTGCGTAGCTGCCCGAAATGAAATTGGACAGGAAGAATACAGTCCGGCAAAGGAATAACACAACAGATATGGGAAAGATTTTTTACATCATGGGAAAGAGTGCATCCGGAAAAGACAGAATCTATTCACTTCTGGCCGCACATAAAGAATTGAATCTGAAAACACTTATTCTGTATACAACCCGCCCGATCAGGGCAGGAGAGCAGGATGGAAAAAATTATTATTTTGTAGATGACGGAAAACTGGAAGAATTCAGAAAAAACGGAAATCTTATCGAGGAGAGAGCATATCATACGGTTTATGGGATATGGACTTATTTCACTGCAGATGATGGTCAGGTGAACCTTGCAGATTCCGATTATCTGGGAATCGGTACTCTGGAGTCATTTAAAAAGATGCGTAAATACTATGGGGAAGATGCAGTCTGTCCTGTTTATGTCCAGGTAGAAGATGGAGAAAGACTGAGTCGTGCTCTTAATAGAGAGAGAGAACAGGAAAATCCAAGATATGAGGAAATGTGCAGAAGATTTATTGCAGATCAGTCGGATTTTTCAGAGGAAAATATTCTGAACGCAGGGATAGAGAAACGTTTTCAGAATATAAATCTTGATGACTGTGTGAAAGAAATCGCAAATTATATAAAGTCTGTGCAATAGTTCTTCTTTTATGGTATAATATCTTACAAAACGGACTGGTGAGGTGATTCTTATGATGGGATTTAACAATATTATCGGACACGAAGAGATTATCGGACATTTAAAAAATGCAATAGAATCAGGAAAAATATCGCATTCTTATATTTTTACCGGCGAACCAGGTTCTGGTAAGAAGCTCCTTGCAGGGACTTTTGCGGCAACACTTCAGTGTGAGGCCGGAGGTACAGAACCCTGCCAGAAATGCGATTCCTGCAAAAAGGCGATGGGTAAGAATCATCCGGACATTATTATGGTCAGTCATGAGAAACCTGGAACGATCACAATTGACGAGATCAGGGATCAGGTGATCAATGATATAGATATCAGACCATATTACAGTCCTTACAAGATTTATATTATTGCAGATGCAGATCTTATGACACCACAGGCACAGAATGCTCTTCTTAAAACAATTGAAGAGCCGCCGGCATATGCAGTGATTCTCTTGCTGACTAATAATATCGGGGGACTGCTGCCGACTATTCAGTCAAGATGTGTTCGTCTTGATCTGAAGGTAGTGGATGACGGTCTTGTAAAGAAATATCTGATGGAGCATCTTCATGTTCCGGATTACCAGGCGGAGATTGACGCATCCTTTGCACAGGGCAGTATTGGAAGGGCAAAAGAAGCAGCTACTTCTCAGGAGTTTGCAGAGATGACTCAGAATGCACTGAGGATTCTTAAATATGCAAACACCATGGAAGTTTATGAACTGTCAGATGCGATTAAGAGTCTTTCTGAGGACAAACAGAATATCAACGATTATCTGGATATTTTCCAGTTCTGGTTCAGAGATGTCCTGATGTTTAAGGCAACACAGGAGATTGACAATCTGGTATTTAAACAGGAAATTAATTTTATCAGAGAACAGGCAAAGCAGCGTTCCTACGAGAATCTGGAGAACATTCTGGATTCTATTCAGAAGACAAAGGTACGTCTGAAAGCAAATGTTAATTTTGATCTGGCATTTGAATTGCTGTTCCTGACGATCAGGGAGAAATAGAATGACAAAAGTAGTAGGCGTGAGATTTCGTAATGTAGGCAAGATTTATTATTTCAGTCCGAAAGATTATGAAATTAAAACAGGCGATCACGTGATCGTGGAGACAGCCGGGGAATTGAATACGGGAAAGTCGTACTTGCACCAAGAGAAGTAGGTGAGGAAGATGTTGTTCATCCTCTCAAAGAAGTACTCCGCGTAGCGACAAAGGAGGGTGATGAGCG
>ENA-OQAS01001080-OQAS01001080.1-human-gut-metagenome-genome-assembly--contig:-NODE-1080-length-13255-cov-2.191804_pt1 | contig 13255 bp, 11 predicted proteins | sample MGYA00242733_ERZ504523 | MGnify/ENA primary metagenome ERZ504523 (study PRJEB26092, sample SAMD00036239) | human gut metagenome | host: Homo sapiens | study: EMG produced TPA metagenomics assembly of... | reverse complement strand
AGACGGCACCAGAGTTAATCTTGCAATGCAGTTAAAGGATGGAGATAAAATATATATCCCATATGCTTACGATGATATAAGCCTGACAGATGAAATAAACAACGGCTGTAATCCTAATGCCACGGGAATATCGGGCAGTAATACAGAGAATTCAGGCGGTAATAGCGAAAGTTATGGTGGTAACACAGGGGGAGCAGGCAGTAGTAATCTTATTGATATTAATAAAGCTTCCAAGTCTGAACTTATGCAGTTATCCGGCATAGGTGAGGCGAGGGCATTAGATATAATAAGTTATAGGGAAAAGCATGGTGCTTTTAAAAGGATAGAAGATATAAAGAATGTATCAGGAATAAAAGATGCAGCATTTAACAAGATAAAAGATTATATATGTGTTTGAACAAGGAGTAATTATTAAAGATGGCGGGTAAAGTATTAGTTGTTGATGATGAAAGATGATTGTTAAAGGAATTAAATTCAGCCTTATACAGGACTACAGTGTGGTTGACTGTGCCTATGATGGTGAAGAAGCACTTGATATGGCTAAGAACAATGATTACGATATAATACTTCTGGATATAATGCTTCCTAAGATGAATGGACTTGAGGTATGCCAGCAGATAAGAGAGTTCTCTAATGTTCCTATAATTATGCTTACGGCCAAGGCGATGATATGGATAAGATTATGGGACTTGAATATGGTGCGGATGATTATATAACAAAGCCATTTAATATTCTTGAAGTTAAAGCAAGAATGAAAGCAATCTTAAGAAGAAATAATAAGCCTGAGAAAGAACAGGCTAAGAGTAATGTATTAAATATCGGGGATATGAGAATTGACTGTGACAGCAGAAGTCTTTTTATCAGAGGCAAAGAGATTTACCTTACAGCTAAGGAATTTGACCTTTTAGAGCTGCTTGCATTTAATCCTAACAGAGTATATAGCAGAGATGTACTTTTAAAGACAGTGTGGGGAGCGGATTACCCGGGTGATGGACGTACAGTAGATGTTCATATAAGAAGATTAAGAGAGAAGATAGAAGATAATTCAAGTGAACCTAAGTATGTTCATACTAAGTGGGGAGTAGGTTATTATTTTAATGTTTAATATAAATAAAGGAACGCGGGGACAATCGGCTAAATCCAGGATGAATCATAAGAAATTAATAACAGATATATTAAGTTTTTTCTTAAGCACAAGATTCAGACTCGTATTTATAATAGCAGTAATGTCTATTATATCGACAATCTCAGCAGTCAAGGCTGTTAAATATTCATATACGACATCACTTGTTGAAGCAAGGAAAGCATACGTTAATAATGAGGCTGTGCTTATTGCGGCTGAATTTACGAAGTACGGAAGCATTGATGAAGCACATAATGATGGGGTGTATGAAAATCTTATGAATTATTCATCGCTTAATGCAATAAGAATAAGGCTTGTAGATAAGAAATATAACATAAGCGTGGATACATATGCTGTTGACACTGGAAAGACTATGATTAATTCCAAGGTTATAACTGTGTATGACAGTCCTAAGACAATAACTGATTACAGCAAAAAGACCGGCAATATAGAAGCAGCTTCTCCTGTATACAACAGCGAGGGACAGCTTATAGCTGTTCTAGTAGTTAATCTTGATATATCAGATATAAGCCAGATAGCAGGGAATGCTTTTGACAGGATATGGGTTATTGAATTTGTGATAATTACTATTATTCTTGTTGTTTCGATTATTGTGACATATTTTTATTTTAAGCCGTATAAGAAAGCACTTCATATTGTTGAAGAAGTTGATTTTGGATATATAGACAAGAGAATGGACGTTAAAGGTTCTACAGAACTTAGACAGTTTGCAAAGCATTTTAACAGTATTATGGACAAGAACAGTGAACTTGATAATTCAAGGTCTGAGTTCGTGTCAAATGTATCACACGAGTTAAAGACACCTATAACTTCAATTAAGGTTCTTGCCGATTCGCTTAATACGCAGGAAGATGTTCCTGTGGAAGTATATAAGGAATTTATGGTTGATATTGTAAGTGAAATTGACAGGGAGAATAAGATTATTGAGGATCTTTTATGTATGGTAAGGCTTGATAAAGCTTCAGCTACCCTTAATATTTCATCAGTTAATCTTAATGAGCTGTTAGAGCTTGTGTTAAAGCGGTTAAAGCCGCTTGCACAAAAGAAGAATATAGAATTGTTATTTGAGAGTTTCAGACCGGTTGTGGCACAGATTGATGAGGTTAAGATAACACAGGTAATATCTAATCTTGTTGAAAATGCTATCAAATATAATGATATGGACGGCTGGGTGCATGTTTCACTTAATGCAGATCATCAGTTCTTTTTTGTAAGGGTTGAAGATTCTGGAATTGGAATACCTAAAGAGAGCCAGAGCAGGTTTTTGAGAGATTTTACAGGGTTGACAAGGCAAGGTCAAGGCAGACAGGTGGAACAGGTCTTGGACTTTCTATAGTTAAGAATATTATATTAATGCACCATGGAACAATTAAGCTGTATAGTGAGGAGGGAATGGGAACAACATTTACTTCAGAATACCGCTTAATTATGTGGAGTCAAATGATGAGGATAAGAATGAGAATTAGACTATTGATTAATAAGCTGGTGGTTATATTATTATGCTGTTGTATGGCTGTAGAGCTGACGGCGTGTTCTTCACAGAACAGGGGCAGGCAGTATACGGTTTATTATACGAACAGTTCAAAGGACAAGCTTATAGAACAGAATTATAATATTGACATTGACACTTCTATAGAAGATACAGCAAGACAGCTTCTTGATAAGATGAATGTTAAGCCTGCTGATAAGAATGAGTATATAATAAAGCCTGATAATGTTACGTTGTTAGATGTTATGCTTGATGGAAAAGCGATTGCACTTAATTATTCATCTTCATATAAGCAGATGAGTACACAGGTTGAACTGTTATTCAGGGCAGCGGTAGTAAAAATGCTTACGCAGATAGATGATGTATTGTATGTACATTTTTATGTTGATGGCAAGGAAGCTTTGTATGAGGATGGTACAGTTATAGGTGCATTAAAAAAGACAGATTTTACGGATTCAGACAGTGCATTTGGAGAAATGGACTGGCGTAATGTACAGTTGTATTATGCAGATTATACAGGTACAAAGCTTGTTAAAGTCAAGGAAATGCTTGCTTATAATAAGAATATGCCAATAGAAAGAATGATTGTGCAGAGGCTTATAAGCGGACCTACAGCCGCAGGAGCATACACTTCACTGCCAAAGGACGTCAAGCTTCTTGGCGTGTCTGTTGTAGAAAAGGTGTGCTATGTTAATCTTAGCGAGGAGTTCCGTGACGAGTTGTTAATGTGAGTTCGTATGTTGAGATATATTCAATAGTTAATTCATTATGTGCCCTTGACAGCATAGAGTCTGTTAAAATATTCATTAACGGAGATTATACGAATACGTTCAGGGACAGTATAAGCCTTGACAGACTGTATAAATTTAATTCAGGTATAGTTGAATAAGCGTTCCAGAAAGGAACAAAAGGTTAGTTATTTGAAAAGACCATTATTAAGTGCGGCTGTAACTCAGCTTATAGCCGCAGTAATATCTACATATTGTTACAGGGAAAAGCTGCATTGGAGTGCAGTGCCTGTAATAGTATTGGTTGGAATTCTGGCATTTGAAGTTTTACGCATATGTGTAAGATTCAATAAGAATTCCTGTCTTTATTATCTTATATTTCTTATATTTCCAGTGACAATAATAAGAACAGGCATAGTAAGTGACAGACTGGGAAAATGTTATGAGAATATAACATTTACAGGCACAATATATAATATGCAGAATAAGGATGGTTATAATGTTTTGTATATTAATAATACGGACATTCATACAGGAATTATTGTATACACAGATGATAATAAATGTAATGCAGGAGACATAGTGCGGGTTACTGGAGATGTTAAGGAATTTGATAAGCCAAGAAATTATGGCAGTTTTGACGCTAATATGTATTATATTTCGCTGGGTTATCCATATAAATGCAATGCAGATAAGGTTGTAGTTACAGAGAGTAACAATAACCGGCTTAGATATATTTTGTATGTAATTAAGCAAAAGATTAAGGGTATATATGCAAAGGTATATAAAGATAAAGCTGGGCTTATGTCATCAATTGTGTTAGGTGATAAATATGAGCTTGATATTAAGACTAAAGAGGAATACCAGAAAAATGGAATTGCACATCTGCTTGCAATAAGCGGTCTGCACATATCTTTAGTTGGTATGGCTGTATATAAGCTAATAAGAAAATATATAGGGATAATGAAAGCTTCTGTAATATCAATCGCGGTTATTATAATGTACCTTATTATGACAGGAGAAACGGTATCTGCCAAAAGGGCGGTATGTATGCTGGTGCTTATTATAATTGCAGATGTATATGGCAGGACATTTGATATTCTTACAGGGTTGTCAGCTGCTTCAATATTAATACTTGGGCGTAATCCATATACGGTCTATAGTATGTCATATATAATGTCATTTCTGGCGATTATAGGTATATCACAGTTATATCCTGTATTAATGCCTGATGAAAAAGCTATAAATAGCAGAATGGACAATACTGGCAAAATAGTAAAAAGTCGATAGTGTACATTATTAATGCATTGCTATGTAGTATTGCGGTTACATTAGCGACACTTCCAGCAGTGCTTTATAGTTATAATTCGGTATTCTTGACAAGTATTTTTATTAACTGCATTGTAATACCACTTATGCCAGTGGTGATGATAACGGGAATTATTACAGCTTTTGCTGGTTTTATATCACTTAAGCTTGCGTATTTTACGGCTGGGGCAGGCAATTATGTTCTTGATTTCTATGACTTTGTGTGCGAACGTAATTCAAGGTTGGGACAGTTCAGAATAATAACAGGACAGCCGCCAGCAGGAATAATTATAGTATATAGTGTGCTAATGATAATATTTATCATTATAAATAAGCCGTCCTTTAAATATAACTTAACAATTATTACAAGATGCATAGCTTGGTAAATAAAGCAATTAACAACATTATTGCTGTTATGCTGGTGGTATTGGTTCTTAATATGCACTACAAGCCTTATAACGGGCTGCAGATTAATATGTTAGATGTAGGCAGGGTGACAGCATATATGTAAGTGCTTCGGGCAGACAATAATTTTTTGTTTGATGGTGGAAGTACGGATATTAAAAGTGCAGGACAGTACCGGGTGTATCCTGCATTGCGTGCGATGGGCTGTAAATATATAGACTGCATTTTTATAAGCCATACGGATAATGACCATATAAGTGCAGTTATGGAGCTTATTAAGATGTGTAATGATACATTTTCTATTGGGAGTATTGTTATGCCGGATATTAAAGGCAAAGAGAATATAGAGGCATATATGAAGCTTGTGGATATGGCTGATAAAGCAGGCATAAATGTATGTTATGCCGTAAGAGGATATACATTTACAGTAGGAGAGCTGGATATTAAATGTATACATCCTTGTGCTGGTTACGACTATGAGGATAGTAACGATTATTCTGCTGTTTATTGCATAAGTTATAAAAAATTCTCAATGCTTATGACTGGTGATGCAGAAAGCAGGGCAGAGGACTGCCTTATTAATGATATTAACAAAGAGAGAGCAGCTAATGTAGATATTAAAGATGAGCTTTCTGATATAACAGTTCTAAAGGTGGGACACCATGGTTCTAAATATGCTACAAGTGATAAGCTTCTTAAGACAAATTAAGCCGCAGTATGCACTTATATCGTTGCGGTATCAATAAACAGGTACGGGCATCCCCATAGTGAAACGCTTGAAAGGTTAGAAGACAATAACTGCAAGGTGTATGTTACAAATACCTTAGGAGAGATAATAATTAGAACAGACGGATACAAAATGAGCGTTCATCAATATTTACAATAATGCAGTATAAATGGTACAATTATACTTATGAAAACTTTAAATGATAATATTAAAAAAGGCGAATATCAGAAGTATATCTTATATATGGTGAGGAAGAATATCTTAAAAAGCAGTATAAAGATAGAATGAAACAGGCGATAATAGGTGATGATACTATTAATTACAGTTATTTTGAAGGAGATAATACAAAGCCTGAAGATGTAATTACTATATGTGAGACAATACCATTTTTTAGCGAAAGACGACTTGTTATAGTAAGTGACAGCGGGTATTTTAAGACGGCTAATGATAAAATGGCAGACTATATTAAGGAACTGCCGGATTATCTTATATTAATATTTATAGAAAAAGACGTTGATAAGAGAAATAAAGTATATAAGGCTGTAAGTTCTAATGGATATGTATGTGAAATGCAGTATCAGACACCAGCAACGCTTAAAAGGTGGATAGCAGGAATGATGGCTTCCAATGATTATAAAATAAGTGAGGCAGCATGTGAGCTTCTTCTTGATAAGACTGGTGCAAGTATGGAGCTCATAAGAAATGAGATAGACAAGCTTATAAGCTATTGCAGTGATAAAAAGATGGTTATGCCGCAGGATGTTGAGGCGGTATGTTCAACACAGACTGTAAGCCATATATTCGATATGCTTGAGGCGGTTGCCAATAAGAATAAAGAAAAAGCACTTTCGCTTTATTATGATTTGCTTACATTAAAAGAGCCTCCGATGAGAATACTATATCTTATAGTAAGGCAGTTTAATGGAATATTGCAGGCAAAGGAGCTTGCGGCAAGGGGGCTTTCAAGCAAAGAGATAGCTTCGGCTATAAAGGTTGCACCATTTGTTGCTGGTAAATATCTTTCACAGGCAAAATATTTTACAACAGATACAGTTAAAGATATATTAAATGAATGTGCAGATATAGAAGAACGTGTAAAGCAGGGAAGATTGCAGGATAAGCTTGGAGTAGAGCTTATAATAATTAAATATTCAGCGTAAAATATAATAGGGAATTTCCTGTTACATAAAAAAAAGACTGGTGCGAGGGTATGCACCAGTCTTTTATGTTAAATAAAATAATTAAGCTAAAGTGTTAACAGCCTTAGTAATACGAGATACTTTTCTAGCAGCTGTGTTCTTGTGGAAGATTCCTTTAGAAGCAGCCTTAGATATCTCAGCTATAGCAACAGGAAGAGCAGCTTCAGCAGCAGCCTTGTCACCAGCAGCAACAGCAGCGTCTACCTTCTTGATATAAGTCTTAACCTTAGACTTATTGCCTTGTTTCTATCAGCTCTTACCTGACTTGTGATTACTCTCTTCTTAGCAGATTTAATGTTAGCCAATCCGTACACCTCCAAATATTAATATAATCTTAGTTATCTGTTTCGCATTAAAGCCGGACACGGACGATCTAATGTAAACATACTCATATATCTTATAGTAGAAAGTCCATAATGTCAACCATTAATTCACAAAAATATTTATTATTAAATAAATATTCCTGCACATTATAAATAATAAGATGTGAAAAATCAATATGATAGAGATTTTTCGTATAAAAATAATGATGCAAGGGTCATAATTCAGGGACAAAATACCTTTTGATTCTTGGTGTCATATAAAGTATGGAATTAAATATGTATACAACATTATATGGGAGTTAAAGATATGCAGAATAATATTAGAACAGACCTTGCAGTAGAATTAAATGAGGAGATTTCAAGAAAAGCCGGCAGGTTAAAAGGCATTATTGTAAATCAGCATAAAGATAAGGATACAGGGATAGAAGTTACAAGCCTGAAGGTTACTAATAAAGCAGGTGAGAGAATGATTGGAAAGCCAATGGGCACTTATATAACGATAGAGGCAAGAAAGATAAATGAGATGAATGAAGATTATAACAATAATGTCACCGAAATTCTGAAAAATTATATCAGCGAACTTATAGGTGAGCTGTTAAAAAATAAAAAAGTTAAAGATAACGGAAAGGATAGCAGACAAGATAATAAAATACCATTTTCAGGTGGGAAAAATATAAGCTCCAAAAGGCACATAAGTCTTTTGTGGCAGGACTTGGCAACAGGGATATTACATCGGACTCGCTTGGACCACTTGTTGCAAAGAACCTGTATATTAATGGACATATTGATAATGATGATACGGGGCTGTGTGTATGTTCAATAATACCGGGAGTTATGGGGGATACAGGTATGGAAACTGCGGATATAATTAAGGGAATTGCAAAGCAGATAAATCCGTCAGTTATTATTGCAATAGATGCACTTGCAGCAAGAAATATAGAAAGGCTTAATACTACAATACAGCTGTCGGATATGGGCATTAATCCAGGATCAGGAGTAGGCAATCACAGAGTTGGAATTAATTATGAGAATATAGGAATACCAGTTCTTGCAATTGGAGTTCCAACAGTAATAGATGCTTTGACAATAGTAACAGACCTTGTAAGTCCTCTTATAGGTGATTGCAGTGCTGATGAGATAGCAGCATTTTTTTCAGGGATAGACAATAATATGAAGGATATGTATGTCACACCTAAAGCGATAGATCAGGACATTAAAAATATAAGTGCGATAATATCATCAGCTATAAATAACCTGGAGCAGGCTGGAATATCTGGATAATTACAAGCTTTGAACGGACTGTAAAATTATTAGTTATAAATACAATATTTTGGCTGATGGATATTTTTAAATAAAATAGGTAATATTCTTAATAAGCATTAATACAATTAAATCTCAGATATAAATTCGATATAAAGTACAGTAAGTTGTATACAAGAATGGAGGATTAGCATGGAGCGTAAGCACAGGCTGTCATCATTATTGTCAATTGTGATTATTGTAATTGTATTGGCACTTATAGGTAAGAATATGAAGGTAACAGCATTTATAGAGGATACATTTATTAGTGGCTGTTTAAGGCTTATGTCACCTGCAATGCTGTTTTATGACAAGCCACAACTGCTGGATAATAATATATGGGCACAGCTGGTTAATAATGTTGTACCTGTCAATGCTGTGATTAATAACCAGAATGATGATTATATAAAGCTTGCAGACAATGATGCAGGTGGTGTTATAAGTATTAATGCTGGAGCAGATAATCTGGTAAATGGTCTTAACAATGGTGAAGATAATAGCGGTACAAAAAATGAGACAGATAATAATGCAGGCAATGCTGGTGATACACAGCCGCAGGAGAGTATAATTGCAGGAAATACCACGCAGAACAGTAATATTAACAACAGCCAGCAATTGAACGAATCGGATATACGGAATATTATTTCAAGAAATACAGTGAGCGGTGCAGTATATGATAAATCGCAGCTTACAGATTATAACTTTGTGAGAAGCCATTTTTATACAGTTACATCAATAACGGATCTGACTGACAGTATACTGCGGCCGGCAGAATTTATAGAGAAAAATCTTGCAATAAGCAAGGATAACAGCAAGCCGCAGATACTCATTTTCCATACTCATTCACAGGAGGGATTTACAGATACAGTAGAGGGAGATGTGTCAACGACAATAATAGGAGTTGGCGATTATCTCACAGAACTGCTTGTCAATAAGTATGGATATAATGTCATACACGATACGAGTGTGTATGATTATGTAGACGGAAAACTTGACAGAAGCAAGGCATATACATATGCAGAAAATGGTATTGAGAAAATACTTGCTGACAACCCTACGATAGAAGTTGTTATTGATCTGCACAGAGATGGTGTTGCAGATACAACACATCTGCTTACTAATATTGACGGAAAAGATATGGCGAGGGTTATGCTTTTTAATGGACTTAGCTATAGTAAGGTAAATGGCGATATTGCATATCTTAATAATCCTTACAGGGACGATAATCTTGCTATGAGCCTGCAAATGCAGTTGTTAGGCGAGGCTTATTATCCGGGATATCTTAGAAATATATATGTTAATGCATACAGGTACTGCCTTCACAAAAGAGGAAGGTCAATGTTAATAGAGGCAGGAGCACAGACTAATACAGTTGGAGAGGTTAAAAATGCTATGGAGCCATTAGCGGATATTCTTAATAAATGTTTATCGGGTGAGAAAATGATTAATTAATTGTACTTGAATTACGGCTGATTTGATTGTATTATAATTACGTTAATCAGTTAACTGATAAATCGATAAAATAAAGGCTAGGAGATATAAGTATATGAATAGAGTATTAGAAGATATACAGCCAAAGAATGTATTTAGATTTTTCGAGGATATATGTAATATTCCACACGGTTCAGGCAATGTTGAGAAGATAAGCAGATATCTTGTTGATTTTGCCAAGGAAAGAGGACTTGATTACAGACAGGATGAGAATTTCAATGTTGTTATAAGAAAGCCAGCAACTAAGGGAAGCACAGGAGCACCAGTATTATTCAGGGACATATGGATATGGTTGCTGTTAAGACACCAGACAAAGATAAAGATATGGAAAATGAAGGCCTTGACCTTTTAGTTGATGGTGATTATATAAAGGCAGACAGAACAAGCCTTGGTGGAGATGATGGAATAGCAGTAGCATATGCACTTGCAATTCTTGATGATGACTCAATCAAACATCCGGATATTGAAGCTATATTTACGGTAGATGAAGAAGTAGGTATGCTTGGTGCAGAAGCTATGGATTGTTCAGATATTAAGGGAAGAATAATGCTTAATATTGATTCAGAAGATGAAGGTATCTTCTTATCAAGCTGTGCAGGTGGAGCTGTTATTATATCTAAGTATCCGGCAGTAAATACAGAAGTTACGGGAACAGAAGTCACAATAAATGTATCGGGAGTTACAAGCGGACATTCTGGTGTTGATATTATATACCAGAGAGCTAATGCCAATGTTGTTCTTGGCAGACTTCTTTTTGAATTATCAAAGCAGTACAACTATAATATCAGGACTATCTCAGGTGGTGAGAAAGATAATTCAATTGCCCCACGTTCAGAAGCAGTTATCGTTGTAGAAGATGGTGATACTGCTGGCGTAGTAGAAATGCTTAATAAGTATGCACAGCTTATAATTAATGAATATAGTGTTACAGATAAGGATATGTCTATTAAAGTAAGTCAAGGCAGTGGAGTTTGTGTCCAGGCAATGGATTACAGTTCTACTAATAAGGTTGTACTTGCACTTACACATATTCAGGATGGTGTTGTTAAATTAAGCAACGACATTAAAGGACTTGTACAGACATCAATTAATGCGGGTGTTGTAAGAATGGAAGATGGAAAGGTTGTAATTACGTATCTTCTTAGAAGCTCAGTAGAGAGCGAGAAAGAATACCTTATAGATAAGGTTACAAGTATGGTTGAGCTTCTTGGTGGTGAATATGTTATCACAGGAAAGTATCCAGCCTGGGAATACAGGAAAGAGTCAAAGTTAAGAGAAATTATGTCTGATTCTTTCAAAAAATTATACGGAAAAGAACCGGTTATTCAGGCTATACACGCAGGTGTTGAGTGTGGTATGTTTGCAGATAAGCTTGACGGACTTGACTGTGTATCATTCGGACCGGATATTATTGATATTCATACATTTAATGAAAAGCTTAATGTACCATCAGTACAACGTACATGGGAGCTTATATTAGATGTACTTGCTTCATTCTAATTAATAAATACAAAGCAGTAATTGATATGCGTTAAATCAGAAAATGGCTTGCAAAAAGTTCATATTTAGATTATTTAGGCATATTGATTGCTGCTTTTCAATTTGTTTATACAAATGTAACAAAAATCACAGCATTTTCAATAAAATATTGACAGATGTTATATATAATGTTATCTTATATGAGTACATAGCATTTAGCTATAATCTATTAATGATACAATAGATAATTCGTAGTAATACATTTATAGAATACAATCTATTGTTATTGTACCTGAAAAGGTATGTCGTGGGCGTGGGTCTTGCCCGGTTAATTCCCAATTATGTATATATTCACTGCGCAGGAATATAACTATTATTTTACGAAAGGAATATATTAAATGAAAGAAACTAATACTATATCTATGATGAATTTTGAGGATTTTAAGAAAGTTATTATGAAGAAAGCTGAACCTGTAGCAGGAGAAGGTGGGACTGTTGATATAACACACGTTATAAAGAATAATGGTTGTGAATATGACGGGCTTATTATACTTAATAAGGGGAGTGTGATATCGCCAACAATATATTTGAATGATTATTATGAGCAGTATGTTAATGGTAAATCAATAGACAGTATATTTGCTGGAATTAAGGAGTTGTATTATCTGAATAAAGACAGATTATCGGTTGATACGCAGAGTCTTATGAGTTTTGAGGGGATAAAAGATAAAATTGTATACAAGCTTATTAATTACAATGCGAACAGGAAGCTGCTAAGCCTTGTGCCACACAAGAAAATACTTGACCTTGCAATGGTATATTACTGCATATTAGGGGAGATTGAGGATGGCAATGCAACAGCTCTTATATATAACAGCAATATAAAGAACTGGCACATAAAAGAAGATGAGCTGTACAGGACAGCGGTTAGTAATACACCTAAGCTTCTTCCTGTAAAGATATATGAAATGTCAGAACTTATAAAATATGTTGATACAGCAGAGGGAAGATATTCATTGGATGATCCTTGGTGCAGTAATCTTTATGTACTTACTAATAAAAGCCGAATTAATGGTGCGGCGGGCATTATGTATGAGGGAGTATTAAAGAAGCTTGCAGATAAGCTGGAGAGTGATATGTATATATTGCCTTCATCAATCCATGAAGTTATTATTCTTCCAAAGTCAACAATGTTTAATAAAGAGGAACTGATGGCTATGGTAAGAGATGTTAATACAGAGGGAGTTTCAAAAGACGAAGTTCTGTCATATACAGTGTATGAATATGACAGAAATACAGAAGAAATATATTCTTAAATGCACACAATGGGAGTCGAACCCACGACCTTTCGCTCCGGAGGCGAACGCTCTATCCAACTGAGCTATATGTGCTGATAATAATTAATAATACACTATTTTTTATAAACAAGCAAATGTTTTGATTTTGTTGTCTGTTTTTGATATTATGATATGAGTGCCTGAAGGATAAAATAATATATTCTTATTGAAAAATACATAAATACATATATGAAAATATGCAATGTATGGCATATTTAAAAATGTATAATGATATGTGGATATATAGAGAATGGAATTATTCTTCTGGCACCATAAAGTTTATGGCTTCTGATATTTAATCAGAAGGCGATAATTTTGAAAGGAGC
>ENA-OQAS01001079-OQAS01001079.1-human-gut-metagenome-genome-assembly--contig:-NODE-1079-length-13259-cov-4.355544_pt1 | contig 13259 bp, 18 predicted proteins | sample MGYA00242733_ERZ504523 | MGnify/ENA primary metagenome ERZ504523 (study PRJEB26092, sample SAMD00036239) | human gut metagenome | host: Homo sapiens | study: EMG produced TPA metagenomics assembly of... | reverse complement strand
CTGATAAAGCCAAGGGCCGATCCGTCGTGCACCGCGTCTGCCGGCGACTTCTCCACATGCAGGTCGCTATACTTCTCAAACACCCGACCGCTGGAGGAATTCATCACCCGCACATACCCGGCTGGCACTGACCCAGATGAAAAAGCTCTTGATGCAGGGCAAAAAGGGGACTGTGGAAGAATATTTCAGCCCGGAGCTGTTTCTGCCACATCTCAACTGCGAAACACGGGAGCAGGTACTGGAACAGATGTGCCGGTTCGTGTGTGGCAAAAAAAGCTGCCGGATGATTTTTTACAGCTCGTGAAAAAGCGGGAATCGCTGGCCGCCACTTCGTTTGGTGGGCTGGTGGCAATGCCGCATCCGTGGAAGCAGTCAGCAAAGATACCTTCGTCTGCCTTGCCATTCTGGACAAGCCCGTGCAGTGGGGCGAAGCAAAGGTACAGGTGGTATTTCTGGTGTCCATCGCGGACGATGCCACCGCAAAACTGCAAAAATTCTATCAGGTTGTTGCGCAGCTTATGGTCGATGAAGCCTGCATCTGCAAATTGATCGCAGAGCGCCGGTTCGAGGTCCTGTTGGGGCTGCTGAGACAAAAAGAACAAGGACTGGAGGAACAAGAAAATGGTTGATGACGAGAAGTACGAAGTTGCATTTGAAATTATCGCCTGCGCTGGTGATGCAAAATCGCTGGCACTGATGGCAATCGAGGAGGCCCGCAACGGCAATTTTGAACAGGCCGAAAAAAATCTGGCCGAAGCAAGAGAGCAGATGGCCAAGGCGCACGATGTACAGAACGATATGCTGCAGAGCGAAGCTCAGGGCAGGAGCGTGGAACTGAACATCGTGCTGATCCACGCAGAGGATCACCTGACCATGGCAATCATGTCCATCGATTTTGCAGAAGAGTTCATTGAACTCTATAAGCAGAATCATAAATAAACACGGAACACAAGAAAGGAAGAATCGTTATGAAAATCATGCTGGCTTGCTGCTTGGGAATGTCCACGAGCGTCGTCGTCCAGAAGATGAAGGACGCTGCAAAGGAGCAGGGCAAGGACTATGAGATCTGGGCTGTGGATCAGAACAAGATTGCGGAGAACGTTGGCAACTTTGATGTGCTGCTGCTGGGCCGCAGGTGCGCCATCTGCAGCGCAAGGTCAAGGCAACTGTGGGTGACAGTGCACCGGTGGCGGTCATTGATGCACTGGCCTATGGCCGCTGCAACGGTGCTGCCATTCTGAAGCAGGCCGAGGATCTGGTGAACAACGGCTGAGTTGTTTGGAAAATCCCTTTTGGAGGAGAAAAAACATGAGTAAATTTAGCGACAAGTTCGTTGATGGCATGAGCCTGGTGGCCGAAAAAGTGGACGAAAACAAGTTCCTTGGTGCAATCAAGGATTCGTTCACCATCTACATGCCGTTCGTTATCGTTGGCTCGTTTATGAGCTGTTCAATACGATCCTGTGCAGCACTACGACTGGCCTTGCCAAGTGGATCCCCGCACTGGAAGCACTGAAGCCCATCTTCACCGCTGCAAACTTTGCAACGCTGTCCTGCATGACCCTGCCTATCGTGTTCCTGATTGGCCTCAAGTTGGGCAAGAAAAACAATGTGCCGGAGCATATCTCTGCCATCATGGCACTGGCTTCCTACCTGACCATCTGCCCGCAGATCGTTTCTGTGGTGGTGGACGACAAGACCGGTACCGCCAGTGGCCTGCCCGGTGCAGCATTGGTTCTCAGGGGCTGTTCGTAGGTATGCTGGTCGCCATTCTGGCAAGCCAGCTGTTCGCCTTCCTGATGACCTTCGATAAGCTCAAAATCAAGATGCCGGATTCTGTGCCCGCAGCGATCACCACTTCCTTCAACTCTCTGATCCCCATCGTGCTCACTCTGCTGGGTGTTTCCATTGGCGGCTACGCATTCCGTCAGATCAGCGGCCAGTACCTGACCGACTGGATCTACACCACCATCCAGCATCCTCTGGAGAACGCATTCCAGAGCCCTGCCGGTCTGTTCATCATCATTCTGGTCTGCCGTGCATTCTGGTTCCTGGGCATCCATGGCGACCTGATCATCAAGCCTGTGCGTGACCCGTTCTTGGCTGCTGCTCTGGCTGCAAACGTTGCTGCTGTGGCCGCTGGTCAGACCCCGTCCTCTCCCATCACCTACGGCTTCTGGGTCGCATTCGTTGCCCTGCCGGTGGCTCTGCCCGTCTGCCTGGCTATCTTCCTGGTGTCCAAGCGTGAAGATTATCGCGCTGTTGCCAAAGTTGCCATTGGCCCCGCACTGTTCGGCATCAGCGAGCCCATGGTCTTTGGCCTGCCTCTGGTTTTGAACACCACCATGCTGATTCCCTCCATCCTCTCTGTTATGCTGTGCTCCGGTACTGCACTGTTTGCAAGCACGATTGGCTTTATGCCCTGCAACACCGTTGACGTTGCCTTTGGTACGCCCGTGCTGCTGAGTGCACTGATTGGCCACGGCTGGCAGGGTGTTGTGGTGCAGATTATTGGTCTGGCACTGGCAACTCTGGTGTATGTCCCCTTCATGATCATTGCCAATAAGCAGGCAGAAGCAGAGCAGGCCGCTCAGAACTGATAAAAGGAGAACTGCCGTGAAAACCTTTGCAAAAAACTTCTTATGGGGCGGCGCACTGGCGGCAAATCAGTGCGAGGGCGCTTATCTGGAAGATGGAAAGGGCCTGGAGATCTGCGACCTGCTGGAGACCGGCAAAGATCGTTTCATCAAGCTGGACCCGGCGCTGGAGCTGCATGAGGCCGCGTCTATCCCTCCCATGAAGCCATCGACTTCTACCATCACTACAAAGAAGACATTGCCATGTTTGGCGAGATGGGCATGAAGTGCCTGCGCACCTCCATTGCATGGATCGCATTTTCCCGAACGGCGACGATGCCGAGCCCAACGAGAAGGGTCTGAGCTACTACGAGGATATGTTCCGGGAATTGCACCGCTGGGGCATTGAACCGGTGATCACAATCTCTCACTTTGAGACTCCGCTGGCGCTGGTCAAAAAGTACGGCGGCTGGGACAACCGCAAGCTGGTCGGCTTTTTTGAGCGCTACTGCAAGGTGCTGTTTGAGCGCTACAAGGATCAGGTCAAGTACTGGATGACTTTCAATGAAATCAACAACACCCTCAAGCTGCCTTATCTGGCAGCCGGCATGGTGGTGGCAGATGATGTCAATGCACCGCAGCGGCAGTATCAGGCTGCACACAATATGTTTGTGGCCAATGCACTGGCTGTCAAAGCCTGCCATGAGATGATACCGGGTGCAAAGATCGGTTGCATGCTGTCTTTGAGCACAGCATATCCCAACACCTGCCGCCCGGAGGATGTGATGGAAACCTATCAGCTTCGTCAGCGTTCGCTGTTCTTCTCGGATGTGATGCTGCGCGGCCGTTACCCCTCTTACATCGATCGCAAGTGGGAAGAGCTGGGCGTACAGGTGCAGATGGAGCCGGGTGATTTTGAGCTGATTGCACAGAACACCAACGACTATCTGGCTTTCAGTTACTACATGACCTCTACCCACATTGCTGGCATGAAGATCCGCTCCAATACGGGCGGTCACGTAGGTGCGGACAATCCCTATCTGGAAAAATCCAAGTGGGGCTGGCCAATCGACCCGGTGGGACTGCGATTCGTCTGCAACGAACTGTATGACCGCTACCAGAAGCCCATGTTCATTGCTGAAAACGGCTTGGTACGGCAGACACCATTGACTCGGATGGCCGCATCCGCGATACTGCCCGCATGGAGTACCTCAAAAAGCACATCGAAGCTTTGCAGCAGGCTGTGGCTGACGGCTGTGATATCTTCGGCTACACTTGGTGGGGGCCCATCGATATCGTGAGTGCCGGCACTGGCGAGATGGAAAAACGGTATGGTTTTATCTATGTGGATAAGGATAATCAGGGCAACGGAACCCTGCAGCGTCGGAAGAAAGATTCCTTCGAGTATTACAAAAAGGTGATCGCCTCCAACGGACAGGATCTGGAACTTCCCGCCGAGGACTAATCAAATAAAAAAGATCGGTGCAGTATTTTTCAAAACAACAAGAAAAATAACTGCACTTGATTTTTTGTGTGAGGGTGCAGCACGTACAACAGCTGCCGCAAAGGAATATCGATATGATAAGTTTGATTCTGGCAAAAAAAGATCCTTTCTCTGTTTTTGGTCATGGCTCTGGGCATTGTGCTGGTGCGCTGCGGCATCGTCCGCAGTCGGGACAGCAAGGTGCTCTCCATGATCTCATTGTATCTGGTCATGCCATGTGTGATCATCTCGTCGTTTCAGGTGAAGTATCAGCCGAGATTCTGAACGGTCTGCTGCTGGCACTGGCTACGGCAGTGCTGCTGCATCTGGTGCTGATCGTGGTGGTCGGCTTTCTGGGCAAGGTGCTGAAACTGGATGGTGTAGAGGAAACCTCGCTGATCTATTCCAATGCAGGGAACCTTATTATTCCCATTGTGACGGCTATTCTGGGCAAGGAATGGGTCATTTACACCAGCGCATTTCTTTCGGTGCAGCTTTTTCTGCTGTGGAGCCATGCTAAAATGAAGCTCTGCGGAGAAAAAGGAATCGACCTGAAAAAGATTCTGACCAATATCAACATGATCGCCATTTTTGCTGGGGTGCTGCTGTTCCTGCTGCAGATCCAGTTGCTGCACCGGTGCAGGATGCGGTGGATTCGATCAGCAGCATGGTTGGTCCAATGGGAATGCTGATACTCGGTATGCTGATCGCAGAAATGGACCTGAAAAACTGATGAGCTATCACAGACTATGGTGGATCACACTGCTGCGTCTGGTGGGCATCCCGCTGATAGGAATCGTACTGTTGAAATACAGCGGCCTTGCAGCACTAGTGCCGGAGGGCAGAACAATACTGCTGGTTACACTGCTTGCCATCTGCACGCCGTCCGCATCCACACTGACCCAGATGGCGCAGGTGTACGGCAAAGATGCAGACTACGCCAGCGCTATCAATGTGGTAACGACCCTGCTGTGTATCGTCACGATGCCGCTGATGGTGGCACTGTACCAGATGTGAGTACGTGCGAACGCTCTGTAATTTTGCCACCGCCCAGGCTGCGATTAAGTCTCCCCGGAAATAAAATCTGATAGAATAAAGCAGATAAAAGCTCTTGGCTTCTGTAATGGAGGCCAGGAGCTTTTTGCATCTTGTTTTGTAAGCGGAAAGAGGTTCCAATAATAGAAAAGAAAGCGTACATCGGTCGAATAAGGTGGTGGATTTATGAATGGTTTAAAGTTAAAAGAAGAAGTATTTATGCACAAAAAATGATCGATAAAATTGTAAAAAAGGCGAATGGAATCTCTATGAATTTTATGTTAACATCTTATTACAACACGTGATTCCTCGGAAGCGTCAGTTGTACTTGTGAACAAAGGATAGTGCTCGGTAGAGTGTCTATACCTGCAGGTATAATTATGACTGCAGTCCGAGGCTTTTTCTTTATCCGAAACGGAGAGGGTGGGTGTTATGCGAATTGTTCGGAAAATCAATAACAGTGCCGCTGTTGCTCAGGACTCCCGCGGGAAGGAACTGATCGTGATTGGTAAGGGCATCGGGTTTCCGGCGGTTCCATACGAACTGACGGATATGTCGCGGATAGACCGCACGTTTTACGATATCGACCCGCGTTATTTTGAGATGATCAGTACTCTTCCGCAGGAGATTCTTCTGGCGAGTGCCGACATTACAGAAGATGCGCAGGTCGTACTGAATACGACCCTTAACTCTAACCTGCCGCTGACACTGGCCGACCACCTGAACTTTGCGGTGGAGCGCTTTCGCAGCGGGTTGAACCTGACGATCCCCATTGCCTATGATATCCGTCATCTGTACCCCAATGAGTTTGATCTGGGCGTAAAAGCATTGGATATCCTGAAGGAATACACGGGGGTCTCACTTCCGGATTCCGAAGCGGTCAGCATTGCAATGCATTTGATCAATGCTGAAATCGAAAACAGCGAGATCCATTCCCTCGTAAAGGCGTTGGAGATTCAGGAAGGCGTGGAGTCCATTGTGGAGCGGGAAATGAACCTGAAACTGGATAAGGACAGCTACAGTTACTATCGGTTCACGATGCATATCCGCTATCTCATCCAACGGCTGATGAGCGGTACTCAGAGCGAAACGGGGAGTGGCAGCATGGTAAAGATGCTGGCCAATGATTACCCTAAAACATATATCTGTGCTAAAAAGATTGCGGCTTTCTTGCAAAAGCAGGAGAATTGGTGCTGTAATGATGAGGAGCTTCTCTATTTGATGTTGCATATCAACCGCGTCTGCCAGAAAAATATATAAACAGCTTCCGTTGCTTGGAGCGGCACTCGCCATTTGCGGGACGTGATCCGGGAACAGAGCGCATCCGACCTGAAAACGCTTGCGTTTTCAGGTAGTTTGAAGGCGCTTTGTGCCCGGATCTTTTATTACATATTGAATGAATAGCGGTGCAGGGCCCGCATCGTTTTTCAGATAAAAAATCAGGAGGATTAGCCATGAAACAGGATGCATTCTTTCAAACTATCATACATCACATCGGTGGTGAAGGCAATGTTGCACGAAAACGTTTTGACGGAGAGCACCTGTATGTCACTGTGAAAGACAGCGGTATGGCAGATCTAGAAGAACTGAACCGTTTGGATGGGGTTTCCGGTACGGAACTGAACCGGAACATTCTGTCCGTTACCATCCAGGAAGATTTTTTGGAGGATGTTACAATGGCAAAAGATTTCAAACAGCTGGCGCAGAATATCATGACGTTGGCTGGAGCAAAGGAAAATGTTACTTCCGTATTTCACTGCATGACCCGTCTGCGCATGACGGTCAAGGACGTCAAGAAGGTAGACCAGAAAGCTATCAATGATCTGGACGGTGTGTTGGGCGTCACCTATCAGGGCGGTCAGCTGCAGGTCATCATCGGCAAGGATCTGCTGAAGGTTTATGAAGAGGTGCTGAAGCTGGGCTACAGCGATGGCGGCGCTGTGGACGAAAAACTGGACGGTGACCTGAAAGGCGAAAAGATTTCGGTTGGGCAGGCAGTGATTGGTTACATTTCCGCTGCCGTACAGCCTATGGTTCCGGCACTGATCGGCGGCGGTATGATCAAGGTGTTCCTGCTGCTGATCTCCAAGGTTTATGCTCCCTTTGCGGACAGTTCTACTTATACGCTGCTGAGCATCGTGGGCAATGCGGTATTTTATTTCATGCCCATTTTGGTCGCTTATGGAGCGGCCAAGAAACTGGGTGCGACCCCCACGTATTCCATGGTCGTGGCCGGTGCACTGGTCGCTCCTGAATGGACGGCTATTGTAAGTGCTGGCAATCCAGTCACCATGTTTGGTATCAATGTTGCCCTGAAAGGATACGGCAGTTCTCTGCTTCCTGCGCTGCTGCTGGCAATCGTTGCGTATTATGTGGAAAAATTCCTGAACAAAGTGATCCCCGGCGTGTTCAAGCTATCTTTGTCGGTACGTTGACAATGGCCGCCACCTATGCCGTCTCGATCCTTGCACTGGCGCCTCTGGGTCAGCTGGCAGGTACCTATGTCACCGCCGCGATCCTGTGGTTGTATAACATTGCAGGCCCCATCACGGTTGCTCTGTTTACGGCTCTGTTCCCCTATATGGTCATGACCGGTATGCACATGACCTTGGGAGCTCCCATGATCCAGCTGCTGTCGGAAACTGGTTTTGATCCCCTGTTCCGCCCCGGTATGCTGCTGTCCAACATGGCAGAAGGCGGCGCTTCTCTGGGTATCGCTATCAAGGCAAAGGACAAGGCAATCAAATCCGAAGCACTGTCCGTTGCAGTGGGCTGCATCTTTGCTAGTGTGACCGAGCCGGCCATTTACGGTTTTAACCTGCCGCTGAAGAAACCTATGTGGGCTGTTTCCCTCGGCGGCGCCATCGGTGGTGTCGTGGCCGCTCTGCTGGGTGCCCATAACTACGAGTATGGTTCTTCTTCCCTGTTTGCCCTGCCGATCTTTGAGGATACCATCGTGGCTATGGTTATTGCAATCATCGTGACGATCGTAGCATCCTGTGTACTTACGATTTTCTTTGGCTTTGACGAGGAAATCTTGAAGAAACACTGATCTCAAAATTTTGTTCGCCCCGGGGAGCGCATGCGTCCCGGGGCGTGGAGGTATTATGAAACTTAAGTCCAATTTTTTGTGGGGTGGAGCACTTGCGGCTAACCAGTGCGAGGGTGCCTGGCAGGAAGACGGCAGGCTGCCTGCGTCTGCTGACTTTCTGCCGGATGCAGCCCACGGCAGATGGAATGCCATGCTGCATCCGGGAAACATTCTGGAAACGCGGTACGATTATTATCCTAGTCGGGAAGCAATTGATTTTTATCATCGATACAAAGAGGATATCCGCCTTCTTGCAGAGAGCGGGATCAAGGCGCTGCGTTTGTCCATTTCATGGACGCGGATCTATCCGACCGGGGAAGAGAACGCCCCGAACGAAGATGGCCTGCGTTTTTACGAGGAACTGTTTACGGAGTGTTGTAGGTACGGGATAGAGCCGGTGGTCACCCTGTGCCACTTTGATGTGCCGGAAGCCCTGATCCGGAAATATGGTGCCTGGGCAGACCGCAGGCTGATTGCACTGTATGGAAAATATGCTGCCACCGTGTTTGACCGCTACCGGAATCTGGTAAAATACTGGATGACCTTCAATGAGATCAACATGATCACCCACATCCCTTATCTGGGCGGTGGCCTGCTGGTGGACAAGGACGACCCGGAGTTCAACCAGATCGTGTACAATGCCGCGCATAACCAGCTGGTGGCAAGTGCCTGCGCGGTGCGGATCGGTAAAAAAATCAATCCGAATTTCCAAATTGGATGCATGATGGCGGCCGGAAGCTTTTATCCCTATTCCTGTAACCCCAATGATGTGATGGAAGCACGTATCAGTAACAACAAAAATTACATTTTTCCGGATGTCCAATTGAACGGCTGTTACTCCGGATTCGCCCGGAATTACTTTGCAAAATTGGGCATCACGCTGGACGAACAGCCGGGTGATGACGAACTTCTGGCTCAGAACACCTGCGATTTTCTGGGATTCAGTTACTATTCCTCCAGGCTGATCTCCACGGATCCGGAGCATCTGAAAAATGTGGCGGATGGCAACGCCATTACTACCCTGCGCAACCCGTATCTGCAGATCACGAAATGGGGACGTCAGATCGACCCGGTCGGCCTGCGCGTGACCATGAATGATCTGTATGATCGCTATCACAAGCCGTTGTTCATTGTGGAAAACGGTTTGGGCGTGGAGGATACTCTGGAAGTGGACGGTTCCGTCCATGACCCCTACCGGGTGGAGTATCTCGATGCTCATATCACCCAGATGAAAAAAGCCGTTCTGGAGGACGGCATTCCCTGCATGGGATATCTGGTCTGGGGCATCATCGATCTGGTCAGCGCGGGCGGCGGTGAAATGGATAAGCGGTACGGACTGGTCTATGTAAATAAACATAACGACGGCACCGGAGACCTCGCCCGCTACAAAAAAGATTCTTTTGGTTGGTATGCACAGAAGATTCGGGAAGAGTGCTATGAATAAAGCGTATAAGCAGTATTTTGATCTGATATTTGGCTCTACACTACTGACTCTGGGTATCTACCTGTTTGTCACCCCCAATGGTATCAACTTTGGCGGTGTGATTGGCCTGGCTCAGATTATAGAGATTTTTCTGCGTAGGTTCATTGCAATCCGCAGTGATGCAAACCTTGTTGGCATGATCAATTTACTCATCAATGTACGCTGTTCCTGATAGGATACCGGGTCATGAGCCGCAGGTTCTGCATCAAAACCATGCTCTCGGTAGCAGTGCAGACGTTGCTTCTCTCAGTACTTCCGCCGCTCAAAGCACCCCTTGTGGAGGATGTGCTGCTAAACTGTATCTTCGGCGCTATTCTCTGTGGTGTAGGTGTCGGCTATGCGCTGCGGGGCAGTGGGTGCTGTGGCGGCATGGACATTGCATGCATGTGTCTGGTAAAGAAATACCCGGATTTTAAAAGCGGACGGCTTTCTATTTATGTCAATGCGGTTCTCTTTTCGGTCTGCCTATTCCTTTTTGATTTGGAAACTACGATGTACTCCATCATCTTTGTGGCAATTCTGTATACGGTGGCAGATAGGTTTCACGATCAGAACATCAATGTGGCGGCCCTGATATTTACGGATGTTTCCACTGTGCAGACTGAAATCCTGCAGAAGATGGGACGCGGCGTCACCTTCTGGAACGGATACGGTGCGTACACCAACCACCCTAAGAAGATCCTTTTCTGTGCCGTGAACAAGTATGAAATCGGGGAGCTGCAGGAAATTATTCACGAGCAAGATCCCAGTGCCTTCGTCACATTCTTTGTAGGTCCTCTGGTCCATGGCGGATTTGAAAAAAGGCTATGAGATTGAGGGTAATCGCATAGAACAAATGAAGCGAGGAACGCTCTGTAATTTTGGCACCTGCCCAGGCTGCTATCAAAAATCCCCGCAAGTGATTGCGTAAGGCTTAAAAAAGCACCAATAAAATAAACGAACCGCCCCGGTTTCCGCAATGGAAGCCGGGGCGGTTTTTATACAAAAAAGAAATCGTTTTTTGTAGCTTTGATGAATTGGCGCAGAGTCATTGACAGCAGAAGGCAGAAGCGTATCTTTGAAACAGAAAACGGAACCGGGCTATAAATAGCATGTTTCTTTACCTTGCGAGGACACTTTCGTTTTGATGAGGCACGACCCGGTGTGCCGCTTTTTTCATTTGCGGAGATAAAATACAAAAAGTACGGATTATAGTACACATTATCTGTTATGCTCGGTACATGGAAGGCACACACCGGAAAAGGAGCAAAAATGCGAAGGACGTTGAATAAAACAAGGTTTTTGGCCGGTAAAACGGACCCGGAAAATACCAGCCTGTGGCTGCCGCTCTGGATGCATCTGTGGGATACGGCGGGCATCATGGAGCGGCTAGTCCGGCAGTGGCTCCCCGAAAGCGTAAAACGGGCCATGGGCTTTGAGCGCGAGGAAGCGTTGCTCGCACATGCCCGGTTTTTGGGTGGAATCCATGATATAGGCAAGGCTACGGTAGCCTTTCAGGCAAATATCCTGCGCACCCTGCCGGAGGCGAGGCAGCGGCTGGAAACGTTGACGCCGCTGGACTGTCCTGAACAGAATCGCCGGGAGTCGCCGCATGCCCGGGCGGGCGAGGCAGTCCTGCTGTGGGATGACTGCCCCGGCGGGATCGCCTCCATTGTGGGGGCGCACCACGGCAAGCCACAGAGCTGCGCGGCGGTCGATGATCAGTTAGAGGGTTGGGAGAGCAACTACTACCCCAAGGGACAGAAAAAGGTCTGGGAGAACTTCTGGACAGAACTGCTCATGACTGTTTTGCAGGACTGTGGCTTTGACGACACAGCGGAGTTGGATGATCTGAATCCGCAGGAGGAAGTGCTTCTGACCGGACTTCTGATCATGCAGACTGGATCGCCAGCAATACGGAATACTTTCCCCTGATCCCGGTAGAGGAGTTGGGCAGCATGGAGGATTACCCGGCGCGGGTGGACAGGGCTTGGGAAAAGCTGGCGCTGCCCTTCCCGTGGGAGGCACAGCCGGGCATCGCAGACCCGCAGGAGTTTGCGGTGCGGTTCGGCTTTGCGCCCAATGCGGTGCAGAGGGCTGTTCTGGAGGCTGTGGATACCGCAGCGGAACCGGGCATCCTGATTTTGGAAGCACAGATGGGCGTGGGTAAAACCGAGGCGGCGCTGGCCGCTGCGGAGGTCATGGCCAGCCGGTTCGGGCTGGGTGGTGTCTTTTTCGGGCTGCCCACACAGGCCACGGCAAACGGCATCTTTCCCCGGCTGCTTGGCTGGGCAGACACACAGTCTGAGGAGACGCTGCCGCAGGCTATAAAGCTGGCACACGGCATGGCAGAACTGAACGAGTGCTATCTGCGGCTGCAGGGGCGCGGGGTGCAGTTGGAGGAGGACGCGCAGGAAGCGCATCAGGTGCAGGTACACCAGTGGTTTCGGGGAAACAAGCAGGCACTGCTGGCAAACTTTGTGATTGGAACAGTGGATCAGTTGCTGCTGGCGGCACTTGCCCAGAAGCACGTTATGCTGCGGCATCTGGGGCTTGCGGGCAAGGTGGTCATTATTGACGAGTGCCACGCCTACGATACCTACATGAACTGCTATCTGGACCGTGCACTGGAATGGCTGGCTGGTACAAGGTGCCGGTCATCCTGCTGTCAGCCACCCTGCCTGCCCGGCGGCGCGCGGAACTGGTCGAGGCTTACCAGCAGAAAAAGGCTGTCCCGGACGCCCCATGGAAAACCAGCTGCGGCTATCCGCTGCTGACATGGACGGACGGCGCAGAGGTAAAGCAGACGGCCATCCCACCAGACGCACCCGGTAAAACGGTGCAGCTGACCACGCTCACAGAGCCGGAGTTGCCCGCGCTGCTGCGCCGGAAGCTGGCAGAGGGCGGCTGCGCGGGAGTGATCGTCAACACGGTCAAAAAAGCGCAGAAGATCGCGCAGCTGCTGCGGGAAAGCCTGCCGGACAAAGAGGTGCAGCTGTTCCATGCGCAGTTCCTGATGCCGGACCGCGCAGCGCGGGAAAACCAGCTGATGGCACGCATTGGCAAGGGCTCTGAACCGGAGCGCCGGAACGACCTGATCGTGGTGGGCACGCAGGTGATGGAGCAGTCGCTGGACATTGATCTGGATGTTCTTGTTACAGAGCTTTGCCCCATGGATCTGCTGTTGCAGCGCATCGGACGGTTGCACCGTCACCGCCGCAGCCGCCCCGCCCCATTGCAGCAGGCCTGCTGCGCGGTGCTGGACACCGGGGAAGATGCCTTTGATGCGGGCAGCGAGGCGGTATATGGACAGTGGCTGCTCTGGCGCACCCGGAAGTTTCTGCCCCGGAGCATCCGGCTGCCGGAGGAAATCTCTCCGCTGGTGCAGCAGGTCTACGGCTGGGAGCGGGAAGCTCCCGGTGGAGCGCAGGGGGAGGAAATGCGCTGCGTATATGAGCAGACGCAGGAGAAAAGAAAGCGCGCGCCGAGGCGTACCTTGTGCCGCAGCCGGAAACGCACCGGCTGGCGCAGTTGAATACGCTGGACGACTGGATGCAGAACGAGGTGCCCGCTCGACCCGGCGGCGCGGGCAGCAGTGCGGGACGGCGACCCC
>ENA-OQAS01001078-OQAS01001078.1-human-gut-metagenome-genome-assembly--contig:-NODE-1078-length-13263-cov-1.381775_pt1 | contig 13263 bp, 17 predicted proteins | sample MGYA00242733_ERZ504523 | MGnify/ENA primary metagenome ERZ504523 (study PRJEB26092, sample SAMD00036239) | human gut metagenome | host: Homo sapiens | study: EMG produced TPA metagenomics assembly of... | reverse complement strand
AATAACAGTTGATTATTTAAACAGTTTTTATAATAATTATTTTGATTCATTATGATTACTGAAAGAAAATAAGATTCCTATAAGAATACCAATAACATAATTATAATATTTCTAGCATTGTTAAATTACTCCTTTCTAACATTTTAATTTTCAAGTCTTTTTGATTTCTTCTACTTACTTGAAATTCATTGTGGCTTATTTTAACGGTTCCTTTGTTATAAATAGGTTCCATGTCTAAATTAATAATAATATTACGATTGATTTGATAGAAACGGTCGTCTAATTCTTTTGATAAAAAAGATAAGGATTTTTCAGAAAGCTTAATTTTAGAATTGTTATTGAGATAAATAGTGGTATCACGTAAACTATATTCAATATAAGCAATCTGATTAAAATATATATCAAATTCTTTACCATCTTTTATAATTGTTAGATGTTCTTTTTTATTATTCTACAAATGATATCGTCAATTTCTTCTAAATGGCTTTTTTCAACGAAACCAACAACATTTCTATTAAAACATTTTTTGATCATTTCATCATGACTTGAAATAAAAATGATATCAAGGTGTTTATATGATAAAGATTGGGCGATATCAATACCGCTAATATTCGGCATTTCTATATCCAAAAATAAAAGTTCAAAGGAATCTATATGATTTTTAAATCGTTATAATTTGTGTATATTGAAATATCAAAATGATATTTAGACAAATAATTTTCTAAAACTTTTACAAAATGAAATATTATCATCCAATATTGCAACTTTCATATAACCACCTCACTTTACAATTTAATTATATATGAGTTAAATGAATGAAAAAATACCATCCATGAGTATTTAAGACCATTCATTCCTTAAATGTTTATTTTTTAATATTCTATACATAAAATGTAAGTAGCTGGCCAGGCAATATAAAAGGAGAGAATTTATATGAAAAACAAAAAAAATTATACGTATCATTATATTGCTATATATAGTGTTATTATTTGCATATCCTTATATTTTAGGAAGAAATGTAAGTGATATAAATGGTTCTTTACCATTCTTTGACAAGATAGTTCAAAATACTAACTTAATTCCATTTAATTTTAATTATGATATTAATTTAGATATTATTGTAAAAAATGTTGCTTTGAAATTACTTTTATTTGTACCTTTTGGAATGATAATGAAAAAAGAAGTTACTTTTAAACAAGGTATATGTGCTTTATTATTATTAAGTATTTGTAAGGAAATATTTCATTTAGTCACATTTGCAGGTTATTTTGATATAAATGATATTTTATTATATATTGTAGGATATTTAATTGGTTGGTATTTAAAAATTGGAAATTCACAAAAAAAAGTTATCTCATAATAAGTAGCAGAATAAGATTTTGATGAACTTTTGCATATTTGTATGGCTAACATGGTATTTTAATTGAGCAGTTTCTTTTGCTCTAATAGTCTAACAGGGTTGTTCAACGAGCACGAAGTGCTCTTTTCGTATTATAAAACTAGAAGTTATTCATAGTAATAATTCTAGTTTTATAATACGAAAAGAGATATGTTAATCATTATTTTATATATAATGAGATTAACTATCTCTTTTTTTATATTTGTGCATTTTATGACGAAAATTAACCACTTATGTATATATTCTTTTAATAAATACGGTAATCAAATATAATTAATTATTATAGGAGGATTTATTGATGGAAATTAAGAAAAAATATATTATAGGAATTAGTGTTTGTGTTTTACTGATAGTTTCTGTGTTCTTTATATTTAATCAGGGAAAAAGCAATGAACAAGTTGTTACAGAGTATTTTGAACTTTTAAAAAAGAAAGATTATAAACAAATGTATCAAATGTTGAATCAAAAAACAGTTTATACACCTACACAGAAGTATTTTGTTGAAAAATATAAAGAAATCTATGATGATATAGGTGCAAATAATATACAAGTAAAATATTAGACGAAAAAAATGATATAGTTAAATATCAAATATCTATGGATACAGTAGCTGGAACAATTGAATATAAAAATAAAATTGGGGTTAAAAATGAACAAATTCAATTTAACAACAATCTTATTATGAAAGACTATAAAGATGGTTGCAAAATCAAAGTAACAACATATAATCCTGAAAAAAGAGGACGTATTTTAGATAGAAATGGAAAGGTACTTGCTGAAGATGGAAAAGGTTATTCTGTTGGGCTTGTAAAAGGAAAGCTTAACGGTGAAAATGATTATGGACAAATCGCCAAATATTTAGAAACAGATGTTGAAACTATTCAAAAGAAAATGAGTGCTTCTTGGATCAAGGATGATTCATTTGTGCCGATTAAACTGTTTCTGAAATCACAAAAAATGGTTTGGTCTATAATGGCATTTTAAATATCAGTGGTGTTAAAATTTCAACAGTCGGTATTCGTACTTATCCTTATGATAAAGTAGCTTCACATGTTGTAGGCTATGTTCAAAATGTTAATGCTGAAGACTTAAAAAAACATAAAAATGAAGGCTATAATTCAACTTCAGTCATTGGAAGAAGTGGGATTGAAGCGGTTTATGAAAAACAATTAAGGGGAAGTAGTTCAGGAAAAATAGATCTTGTTGATAAAAATGATAAAGTTATTGAAAATCTTTGTGCACTAGAAATTGATAAAAGCCCACAAGATATTACACTAACAATCGATATTGATTTACAACAAAGTCTTTATAATGAATATCAAAATGATAAAAGTGCTTCTGTTGCTCTCAATCCAAAAACAGGAGAGGTTTTAGCGCTTGTTTCAACACCATCCTATTCAAACAATGATTTTGTCTTAGGACTTTCAACAGATAAATGGAATGCTTTAAATAATGATAGTAATCAACCAATGATGAGTCGTTATAAACAAACCTATACACCTGGATCAACAATGAAGCCTATTACAGCAGCTATTGGTTTAGAAACAAAGACAATTGATCCAGATAAAGATTTAGGGGCTAAAGATAAATGGCAAAAAGATTCAAGCTGGGGAAGCTATTATGTAACAACATTACATGCTCCTTCACCTAATAATTTAAAGAATGCGATCACGTATTCAGATAATGTTTATTTTGCAAGAAATGCGTTAAATATTGGAAAAGATAATTTATTTAAATATTACAAAAATTTAAAGATTGGTAAAAAGATTCCTTTTGAACTATCTTTGAATAGAAGTCAATATATAAACAAAAATCAAAAAGTAAGTGATCAATTAATTGCAGATAGTGGTTATGGACAAGGACAAATTCTGATGAATCCACTTCAACTTGCAAGTATCTATAGTGCTTTTGTCAATAATGGTTCAATCTATCAACCCCATATCGTTCAAGGAAAAACAAGAACATGGATTAAAAATGTCTTTTCTAAAGAAACATCACAAACAATAAAAGAAGATTTAATTAATGTTATTGCAGACGAAAAAGGAACAGGGCATGCCATCTATCATGATAGTATCGTTCTTGCTGGAAAAACAGGAACAGCAGAAATTAAACAAAGCCAAAGTGATGCCACAGGAACAGAACTAGGATGGTTTACAGTAATGACGACAGATAGTAAACAACCTCTTTTAATAACAACAATGGTTGAAGATGTTAAAGATAGAGGTGGCAGTGGTTATGTTGTTGAACATACAAAAACACCTTTAGATTTATATCTTTCTAAGTAGGTAAAAACGATGAAGAATAAGATAGTTTTAAGTTATCGATTCATTATACTAGTTTATTATTTATTGGCTTTTTTGATTGTTATTATGAATATTAATCATTTAGAAAGGGTATTAATCTATTCTTTGATTTTAATCATTTTGTTTGGTATTGTGATGAGTATTTATATAATGAGTATTCCTAAGTTATTATTGAAAAGTGAATATATAGAAAAGAATTTATCTACAGTAAAAGAAGCGATCGATAAAATTCATAATAAGTCTATTAATGACAGTTTAATAACAATATATATTTTTCTTTTAGAAATTTCTAATTATAAAGAAGAATATCAAAACTTTGTAGAACAAAATAGTAAAAGAATTTTTGATGAAAAGCAAAATAAACATTGGTATACTATAAAATTACAGTATTATTATAATTTGAATAAAAAAGATGAATATTTAAAACTATATGATCCTCAATTGGATAATAAAGTTAAAAACCCACTTTTTAAAATTATGTATCTCATTTTAAATGAAGAATATGAAGAAGCTCTTGAATTATCAAAGAAGGTTACAAGTCAACAAAAAGACATAGGATATGTTATGAGGCTATATTATAGAATTATTTGTTTAGAACATTTAGAAAAAGAAAATGAATTGAATGATTGTATTAATAAGATGGTAGAATTCAATGATCAAATACATTATGTTAAAGAAATTAAAGATAAGTATAAAAAATAATAATATGGTATACTTGTTTTCGTAACTTTATTTAGAAAGAAGTGAAATATGAATGTTAATAAAGATAGTAGATGATGATCAAGTTTTTGCTAAAAAGATAGAGAGAATGGTGTATGATGGATTTAAAGATATCTTTCTTGATTATTCGATAGATTGTATAACAAGTCGTTTTGAAGATCGTTATTTTGAAAAAGGAGATATTTTCTTTTTGGATATTGATTTAAAAGAAAAAAATGGCATAAAAATTGCTGAAGAAATTAGAGAAAATAATTCTAATGCAATCATTATATTTGTTTCAGCGATGAATGATATGGTTTTTGATTCATTAATTGTACAACCTTTTTACTTTATTAGGAAAGATAATTTTGATAGAGATATGAAAATCGCATGTACTCTAATTCAAAAATATATTAATAAAAATCATAAAATTATTACTTTTGATTTTAATGGTAAAAAACAGCTATTCAATTATCAGATATCATTTATTTAGAATCGTTTTTACATGAAATTACGATTCATACATCCTCTAATTCTTATAAATATTCGAGCACTTTTAATAAAATGATGTCTCTTATAAATTCTACTAATATTGTTAGAATTCAAAAATCATAATGCAGTTAATTTATTTTGGGTTAAAGAAATTTATAAAGAAGAGTTATTATTGAGAAATGGAGTTACTTTAAAGATTGGAAAGAAGTATCAACAAGATGTACTTGCATCGTATAAGGAGTATTTATTAAATGATGTATTTATTTTTAGATTATTTAGAAGTGTTATTGGTAGCTTTATTAATTTGTATTTTTTGTGATGTTGAACAAAAAAGATATTGTTTGATTTCATCAGTAATTAGTTTCTTAGTTATGGAATTTATGCAAACTTATGATTTGTTTGGCAATGAAATGGCATATGCAATAACAATTATTAACTTTATAATTGTTTCTGTTATGAAAAAAGAAATTAAATTTTATAATTTTATTCCTTGTATATTTTCTCAATGGATATCTGTTTTTACTTCAACTATAGTTTTATTTTTCTTTAAAGTAATAACAAATTATAATATAGGAAATATTATAAAGCTGTATAGAATACCTATCATTTTTTTAGCAAGAATTCTTTTCTTTACACTTATTGTGGTATTAAATTATTTCAAATCTAAAATAAAAAATACAATTATTGAAAAAATAAATATTTATTAACAATTACTATGATGTTGATTTTTGGAATATATTTTATTCTGTTGAATGATATAGGTCATATGCATCTAATTATAGATGATATCTATTTAGTTTTACTTTTGTTAACAGTTTTATTTTTGTAGTTTGTATTTTGTTTTTACATATGACAACGACTTTATAATGAAAAAACAGAATATATGTTAAAGAATCAAGAATTAGAATATGTAGAAAAAAATCAATCTTTAGTTCATTATCTTCATGATAATGTTATGAAAATACAGCATTCTTTAAGATATGGATTGATTTGATAGAAAATAATATAGATGATCAAAAATATGAAGATGCAAAAAATCAGGTAGAGCATTTTTATGATTTGTTAGATGAGAAAACAAATATCATGACAAATAATTATATATTTGATACATTATTGAATGATTATATTTCCTAATAAAATCTCAATTTGATACAAAAGTAAAATTATTGATAAACATCGGAAATGATTCGTTTTTTAAAGATTTTAATAATTGTGATAAAATAATTAATACTATTTCCAATTTTTTGAACAATCAGATAAAACATATTTAGAAATAAAATTAATTGAATATGGAACATATGTTCAATTAGATTTATTCGTAGAAAGTAATTTTGATAAAATAAATGATGCTACCAACATTGATTACTTTGATGATTATGCACATCTAAGAAAAATTTTTGATAAATAATAAAAAGGACTTATACAGCATGGTATAAGTTCTTTTATTTCTAATCAACTTTTAACCTAAACTTAACATAACCACCCCTTTGCTATGTTAAGATAATGTAAAGGATGTGGAAATAATGAAAGAATGTATATATGTAGTAGAAGATGATGAAAATATTAGAGAAATTATAGATTTAGCTTTAACAAGTGCAGGGTATAATGTTAAACAATTTTCTAATGCTTTAGATGCTTTAAAAAGTATGGAAAATGATCAAGTGGATTTAGCGGTTTTTGATTTAATGTTGCCTGGTATTTCAGGAATTGATGCCATCAAGAAAATTAGAGAAACAGATCAAGAAATGCCCATACTTATTTTAAGTGCAAAAGATCGAGAAATTGATAAAGTCAATGGATTAGATAGTGGTAGTGATGATTATATGACAAAACCTTTTGGGGTTTTAGAATTACAAGCAAGAGTGCGTTCTTTGCTTAGAAGACATGCTCCTAAAGCAGCGCCAATTATCGAAAGTCAAACTTTAAAAATTGATAAACAAACAAGAACAGTGATGCATAATGGACAAGTCATGGAACTTACCAATAAAGAGTACCAACTACTTTTATATTTGGTAGAAAATCATACACGTGTCGTAGAAAGAGATGAAATTTTAAATCATATTTGGGGGTATGATTTATTGGTGAATCAAGAGTTTTAGATGTGCATATTCGTGCTCTAAGAGCTAAATTGGATGATGATGGAAGCAAGTATATTAAAACTATTAGAGGTGTAGGATACCGCTATGTTGAGGAAGTGAAATAAGATGAATAAAGCTCTATTTAAATATTTTGCAACAGTTTTAATTATTACGTTATTATTTTCTTCAAGTGTTTCAATGGTGATTCTTTCTGATCAAATGATGCAAACAACAAGAAAGATATGTACTATACGGTAAAGCTTGTAGAAAATCAAATTGATTATCAAAAACCTTTAGATAATCAAGTAGATAAACTTAATGATTTAGCTTATACAAAAGATACACGTTTAACAATTATTGATAAAGAAGGAAATGTTTTAGCGGATAGTGATAAAGAGGGGATTCAAGAAAATCATAGTAGACGTAGTGAATTTAAAGAAGCTTTAAGTGATCAGTTTGGTTATGCGACACGTTATTCTTCAACTGTTAAAAAGAATATGATGTATGTGGCTTATTATCATCGCGATTATGTTGTTCGTATTGCGATTCCTTATAATGGTATCTTTGATAATATAGGACCACTTTTAGAACCATTATTTATTAGTGCTGCTTTATCATTATGTGTTGCTTTAGCTCTTTCTTATCGTTTTTCTAGAACACTTACTAAACCATTAGAAGAAATTAGTGAAGAGGTTTCTAAAATTAATGATAATCGTTATTTAAGTTTTGATCATTATCAATATGAAGAATTTAATGTTATTGCGACAAAACTTAAAGAACAAGCAGATACAATAAGAAAAACGCTAAAAACTTTGAAAAATGAAAGATTAAAAATAAATAAGTATTCTTGACAAAATGAATGAAGGGTTCATTTTATTAGATACAAATTATGAAATACTTATGATTAATAAAAAAGCTAAACAACTTTTTAGTGATAAAATGGAAGTGAATCAACTATCCAAGATTTTATCTTCGATCACCAAATTATAGATCAATTAGAAAATAATCGGTGTAGAACCTAAAATCGTTACTCTAAAAAAGATGAAGAAAGTCTATGATTGCCATCTTGCTAAAGTAGAATATGGAGTGACTTTGCTCTTTGTAAATGTTACTGAATCTGTTAATGCTACAAAAATGAGGCAAGAATTTTTTTCAAATGTTTCTCATGAACTTAAAACACCTATGACATCCATTAGAGGTTATAGTGAATTATTACAAGCAGGAATGATTGATGATCCTAAAGTAAGAAAACAATCTCTTGATAAAATACAAAAAGAAGTTGATCATATGTCACATTGATAGGTGATATTTTAATGATTTCAAGACTTGAAAACAAAGATATTGAAGTCATTAAACATCCTGTTCATCTCCAACCAATTGTTGATGATATTTTAGAATCATTAAAAGTAGAAATAGAAAAAAGAGAAATTAAAGTTATATGTGATTTAACACCACAAACATATCTCGCAAATCATCAACATGTCCAACAATTGATGAACAACCTGATCAATAATGCAGTAAAATATAATAAACAAAAAGGAAGTTTAAATATTCACTCTTATCTTGTTGATCAAGACTACATTATTGAAGTAAGTGATACAGGTCGTGGAATTTCACTTATTGATCAAGGGCGTGTCTTTGAACGTTTCTTTAGATGTGATGCAGGGCGTGATAAGGAAACAGGTGGTACAGGTCTTGGACTTGCAATTGTAAAACACATTGTTCAATATTATAAAGGAACAATTCATTTAGAAAGTGAATTAGGTAAAGGAACAACATTTAAGGTTGTTTTACCAATCATTAAGGACTCATTGTAGTCCTTATTTTTTTTATGAAAAAGTATCTAACTTGATAAAATATGTAATTTTACATATTTTATCAAGTAAAAAAAATGTATTTTTTGCGTATTTTTATCAAGTTGAGGATAAGAGGTATTCATTTTCAAGATATTTTGAATATGATAAAATGACTTTAAAGAGAGGTTGATAAAGATGCTTCAACAAGAAAGACATGAACAAATACTTGCAAGATTAAATACTGATGGAAAAGTAAAAGTTAAAGAATTAGCTGTTGATTTTGAAGTCACAGAGGATTGTATTCGTAAAGATTTAACAGCTTTAGAAAAAGAAGGACTTTTAAAACGGATTCATGGCGGGGCTATGCAAGTAAGAAAGAATCTTCATGCTTATCATGTAGATGAACGTATGAGTGTGCGCTTAACTCAAAAGAAAATTATTGCTAAAAAAGCAGTTGAATTAATAGAAGAAAATACAGTGATATTTTTAGGAATTTCTACCGTGAATTTAGAACTTGCTAAATGTATTTATCAAAAAAATATACCACTCACTATTGTTACTAATATGATTGATATTATGCAATTATTTAGACAAGGTGATCATCATGTAAATCTTATTTTTATTGGAGGACATTTTAATCGTGCTAAAGATGGCTTTATTGGTGCACTGACAATTGAACAAATTCACAATTATCGTTTTGATCTTGCTTTTATTGGAACAGTAGGCATGAATATTCATGATGATAAGGTAACAACGTATGATGTAGAAGATGGACTTACAAAAAAAGAAGTCATGGATGCAAGTAAAAAATGTTATCTTGTGGCAGAAAATGAAAAGTTCAATTTGGATGGGAATTATGTTTTTGGGCATTTAAGTGAATTTACCGGATATATTGGTGAACAAGAGTTAGGAAGTCCTTTTAAGGAAAAAATAATGGAGTATGGATTAGAAATCATTTAATGATTTCTTTTTTTATGTAAAAACAATAAAACGATTATTGAATATTATTATTTTATAGCTTATAATACCTTTGTAATAATAAAAAACAATAAAAGGAGGCGTGTTATGAATGTTTATATCAAACAAAAAGAATTTCTGATTTAAAAGAAAAGATGTTGAGCAGTAAACGTTATGCTTCTATTGAACAAGCACGAATCATTACACGTGTTTATCAAGAAAATGAGAAATTATCTATTCCTAAAAAAAGAGCTCTTTCTTTAAAAGCAGCATTAGAGAAATTAGAGATTTCTGTTGAAGATGAAGAGTTGATTGTTGGAAATCGTACAAAGGGTGTACGTTACGGGGTGGTTTTTCCTGAAGTGGTTGTTCGTGGATCAATCAAGAATTTGAAAACGTTACCAACAAGACCACAAGATCAGTTTTTAGTAAAAGAAGAAGATATTAAAGAATTTAGAGAAAAGATTTATCCTTATTGGAAAGGAAAATCTTTAGAAGATGCAATTAAAGGAACTTATGGAATAGAAATTAATGAAATAAGTAAAGTAGTAAAAATTAATCAAAAAGATCATGCTCAAGGTCATATTTGTCCTGATAGTGCTTTATGGTTAAAACTTGGTCCTCAAGGTTTAATGGAAAAAGCAAAAGAAAAATTAAAGAATTGTAAAGATGAACAAAAAGAATTTTATGAATGTACGATTCTTGTATTAGAAGGAGCAGTTCATTTTATGCAAAGATATCATGATTTGATTGAAAGGGAAAAAATCGAATCATTAAAAGAAGTGGGAAAGATTTGTACGAATCTTTCTAAAAGACCTCCAGAAACTTTTCATGAAGCGGTGCAATCTTTATGGTTTTTATTTGTGATATTACATATGGAATCCAATGCTTCTTCTTTTTCACCAGGGAGAATGGATCAATATCTTTATCCTTATTATCAAAGAGATATAGAAAAAGGTAGTCTTACTAAACAAGAAGCTTTAGAAATATTAGAATGTTTGTGGTTGAAATTTAATCAAGTTGTTTATTTAAGAAATCAAAATAGTGCTAAATATTTTGCTGGATTTCCAATTGGTTTTAACATTGCTATTGGAGGTGTAGATGAAAATGGTCAAGATACGTACAATGAGCTTTCTTTACTTTGTTTAAAAGCTCAAGAGCATTTAGGATTACCACAACCTAATTTATCTGTAAGACTTAATAAAAATTCTAGCCATGAATTAATGCAAGCTGCTATTAAAGTTGTTTCACTTGGTAGTGGAATGCCACAATTTTTCAATGATGAAGCTATTATTCAACCAATGATTGAAGATTTAGGAATTGAAGAAAAAGATGCACGTAATTATGCTATTGTTGGATGTGTTGAACTGACAACACATGGCAACAATTTAGGATGGTCTGATGCAGCCATGTTTAATTTAAATAAGTATTAGAACTTACTTTGAATCATGGAAAATGTTTACTAACAAAGCAACAAATAGGATTAGATTTAGGAAGTTTAGAAACATATAAAACTTATCAAGATTTAGAAAATGCTTTTCAAAAACAAATTGATTATTTTATTGATAAAATGATGGCTGCAGAAAAAATTGTAGAAAAAGCACATCAAGATTATTTACCAACAGCTTTTCTATCTACTGTTATTGATGATTGTTTAGAAAAAGGATTAGATGTTACTAAAGGTGGAGCTAAATATAATCTATCAGGTATTCAAATGATTCAAGTAGCCAATCTTGCAGATTCTCTAGCAGCTATTAAACAACTTGTTTATGATGATAAAATGATAAGTCAACATGATTTATTAAATGCTTTACAAGAAGATTTTAAAGGCTATGAAATCATGCAAACAATGCTTTTAAATAAAGTGCCTAAATATGGAAACGATGTAAAGTGGGTCGATGAGCTTGGAAATCAATGGGCATGTTACTTTAGAGAAAAGATGAAACGTTATACAAATTATCGAGGAGGCCTTATCATACAGGAATGTATACTGTTTCTGCACATGTTCCAATGGGTGAAAATGTAGGAGCATCACCAGATGGTAGAAATGCTTTAAAACCACTTGCTGATGGAGCATGTCACCTGTCTATGGTAGAGATCTACAAGGCCCAACAGCTGTTTTAAAATCTGTTTCAAAACTTAATAATTCATGTACGACGAATGGTGGCCTTTTAAATATGAAATTCTTACCAGAATTTTTTAAAACAGAAACAGGCTGTTTGAAATTTGAAAATTTCTTACGTGCTTTTGTGGATTTAAAAGTACCTCATATACAATTTAATGTTGTTAGAAAAGAAGATTTGCTTGATGCTAAAGTTCATCCTGAAAATCATCAATCGTTGACAATTCGTGTTGCTGGTTATACAGCATACTTTGTTGAACTTGCTGGCAAGCTACAAGATGAAATTATTGAAAGAACAACTTATGAAAATATCTAAAGCATTGGTTTTTGATATTAAAAGATTTGCAATACATGATGGCAGTGGTTTAAGAACTACAATTTTTTTAAGGGGTGTCCACTTCGTTGTCTATGGTGTCAAAATCCAGAAGGATTAAACACTCAAAGACAAGTCATCTATTTTAAAAATAAATGTATTCATTGTAGATGTTGTCAACAATTCAAAGAACAAATTAATTATCAAAACGATCGACCATATTTTCAAAATCAATCAAGACTTTGATCAAGTTATTAAAACATGTCCTAGTGGTGCTATTCAATATGATAGTCAAGAGTATACTTTAGATAAATTAATGAATAAAATTAAAGAGGATGAAGTTTTCTTTCAACATGGAGGAGGTGTTACATTTTCCGGTGGAGAACCCTTTATGCAAGGTGAATTTCTTATTGAAATTTTAAAAAGATGTCAGAAAGAAAAAGATTCATACAGCTATTGAAACATCATTTTATACATCATTAGAACTTATAAAAAAAGGCATTGCCTTATTTAGATTTAGTTATATAGATTTAAAAATATTTGATGAGCAAAAACATCAAGCCTGTACAAATGTATCACCACAACTTATTAAAGAAAATATTCGGTATGTTTTACAAAGTGAATATAAAGATAAAGTGATCATTAGAACACCACTGATTCCAACAATGAGTGCAACGGATGAAAATATTAAACAAATTGTCCAATTTTTAATTCAAATAAATCCAGAAGTAAAATATGAAATGCTTAACTATAATTCATTAGCTTCAGCAAAATATGAACTTGTGAATTTAAAATACAGATTAGAATCATATCAAACGTTTACCAAGCAACAAATGCAACATTTTTATGATGTTGCTTTACAAGCAGGAATAAAAAACTTAATAAAAGAATAGGAGAAAAGAAAATGGAATTTATAATTGATACAGTAAACTTAGAAGATATAAAAGAAGCAGTAGAATATATGCCAATTGTAGGAGTAACAAGTAATCCTTCAATAGTGAAAAAAACAAGTCCAAAAGACTTCTTTCAACATATGAAAGAAGTAAGAAAAATCATTGGAAAAGAAAGAAGTCTACACATTCAAGTTATTTCTAAAGAATGTGA
>ENA-OQAS01001077-OQAS01001077.1-human-gut-metagenome-genome-assembly--contig:-NODE-1077-length-13271-cov-5.009054_pt1 | contig 13271 bp, 15 predicted proteins | sample MGYA00242733_ERZ504523 | MGnify/ENA primary metagenome ERZ504523 (study PRJEB26092, sample SAMD00036239) | human gut metagenome | host: Homo sapiens | study: EMG produced TPA metagenomics assembly of... | reverse complement strand
GCGGTCCACGTAGTCCTGCAGCTTTTCGGCCAGTGCCACATCTGCATCGTGCTGCTTCTGGCGCAGGCATCGGCGGCTTCCTTCTGGGCAGGTAGGCCGAGAAGTTGCCCTTGTAGGTGGTCATGGTCTGGAAGGAGACCTCCCAGATCTTCGTACACACGTTATCGAGGAAGTAGCGGTCGTGGCTGACCACCAGCACCGCACCGGAATAGCTTTTGAGGTAGTTTTCCAGCATTCCATGGTGGCAAAGTCCAGGTGGTTGGTGGGCTCGTCCAGAATGAGCACGTCCGGCTTTTCCAGCAGCAGCTTTGCCAGCCGCAGCCTCGTCAGCTCGCCGCCGGAGAGCACCGCAATGTTCTTCTGCCATGTATCCTGCGCAAAGCCCATGCCGGACAGCACCTTTTTGATGTTCACATCCATGTTGTAGCCGTCGGCGGCATCCACGATGTTCTGCAGCTGGTCGTGCCGGGCCAGCAGCTCCGTGTCGTCCGGCTGCGCGGCCATTTTGCGTTCCAGCACCTGCATCTGGGCCATGGCATCCAGCACAGGGGCAAAGGTGGAGCGCACCTCGCCGTAGAGATCCAGCGTGGCATCCAGCTTTGCGTTCTGTTCCAGATAGCCCAGCGTCACGCCGTGGGTCACGCTGAACTCACCTTCGTAGTCCTGGTACTCGCCGGTCAAAATCTTGAGCAGGGTGGTCTTGCCCGCGCCGTTCTGGCCCACGATGCCGATGCGGTCCTCCCGCTCGACACTGGCGGTCACATCGTGCAGCACGATCTTTTCGCCAAAGCTCTTGCCTAGTTTTTCCAAATGTATCAGCATAGTTTTATGATCCCGTTCTCCATCCGCTTATTGGCTCAGCACTGGTGGCGGCGGTTCTTCAGGCCCACATTGGCCAGCTCTTCCTGCTCCATCACCAGCGGGTACAGCTCTTTCAGGTCTGCGATCTCGTAGGTGGGCACCACCTTGCCGGGGTTCTCGGCGTGGCTGGGGTTATACCAGCAGGTGTCAAGGCCCGCATTCACGCCGCCCTGAATGTCGCTGCTCAGGCCGTCGCCCACCACCAGCACATGCTCGCGGTTCTCCACGCCAAGGGCGCGCAGGGCCGCATCAAAAATTCTGCGGTTGGGCTTTTCGCTGTCCATCTTCTCGGAGACGAACACGTCCTCCATAAAGTTCAGCACACCGCTCTCGGCCAGACGGCGGATCTGCACCTTCTGGAAGCCGTTGGTCACAACGGCCAGCGTTGCCACCTCGGAAAGCTCCCGCAGCACATCCAGCACTTCCGGCCCCATCAGGTCCGGGTGGGTGGAGAGCTGTTCCAGATAGAAGCGGTTCATCTCGGCTCCGTCACCGGCGGCATCAATGGCCTTGAGGAAGCGGGTAAACCGCTCCGCCATGAGCTTTTCCCGCTTGATCTGGCCTTTTTCCAGCTGCCGCCACAGCTCCGAGTTGATGGTGCGGTAGGTCTGCACCGTTTCTGCGTCCGGCTCAATGCCGTAGTTCACCAGCGTTTCGGCCAGTGCCTTGCTTTCGGCTGCGTCAAAGTTCAGCAGGGTGTTGTCTGCATCGAACAGCACGCAATAATATTTTGCCATAAACCTTCCCTCTTTTCCTTCTGCCATGGCTCAGCTGCCATGCGCTCAACAACAGGCAGAAGCCAGCCCTGCCGTAAACAGAGCTGGCTTCACATCATTCTGTTACAATTTCGTACGGTGGTACGTCCGTCTGCTCCGGGTCGTTGTCCGGGCAGGTGGTTTTGACATCACAGGGGGTGGCAGCACACTTTGCCATTTCCTCTTCCAGCGCGCCGTTGTCCACGTTCTCCCAGTCGGTGCCGTAATCGTCCACGCTGCCGTCGGTCACGTTCTCTTCCCCGGGCAGCGCCGGGATGCGGGGTTCCTCGTAGTACATGCAAACGCCTCCCTTCCTGCCAGCCTATGCGGCACGGCAGGCCGGGGTGACAGCCTCAGGACGCGGAGTCCGTGGATGCGGACTGCTCGTTGGCGGCTTCCTTGCTGGCATTGGATTCCGAAGCCGCATGGGAGCTGCCAGAGCTTGCAGAGCTGCTCTCGCTGCTGGAGCTGCTATGGGAAGCCGAGCTGCTCTCACCAGAGTCCGCGTGGGACGAGCTGGTGCTGGTGCTGTGGGAAGAGCTGGCTGTTCCGTTGGAAGCAGAAGCCGAGCCTGCCGGGGAAGCCGTGCTCTCACTGCTGGAAGAGCTGTGAGACGAGCTGCCGGAGGTGGATGTAGCCCCGGAGGATGCCCCGGAGGTGGTGCCGGACGATGCACCGGAAGAACTGGTGCTGCCGGAAGAACTGCTGCCCGACGTGCTGCCAGAGCTGCCGGAGCTGTGAGACGAGCTGCCGGAGCTTACGCCGCTGACCGTCACATTCAGGACGTTGCTGGTAACGGTGCAGCCGTTGTAGCTTGCCACTGCGTACACCTTAAAGGTCGCATTGAGCATGGAGGGGTCGATCTCCACCTTGACGGTGGTCTTGCCCGCCGCCTGCGGCACTTCCGCACCGTTGGCGTACCAGCGGATGCTGTCGGCAGTGAGGTGCTTGCCGCCCAGCTTTGCGGTAAAGGTGTAGGAATCGCCCAGCACGGCCTTGCCGGTGCTGCTGATATGCACGGAAGCCGCTGCAAACACGGCGGTCACGTCCACGTTCTGCTTGAAGTTCGTATCGGTACGGGTCTTCTGGGTCACGCCGTCGCTCCACTTGACGAACACATAGCCGTCCTGCGGCACAGCCGTCACGCTGATGGATTGGGCGGCGCTGGTCACTTCATAGGAGAGGGATGTCTTGCCGCTGTCGCTGCCGCTGGAAAGGGTGCCGCCGGTCTTGTCCACCCGGTAGCTGGCTGATACAGCACACCCTGCTCTTCGGAAGAGCCTGCAGCCTCCGAGCTGCTGGGTGCTGTCACCGCAGAGCTGGGGTTCGGGGTATACTCGGCGCGGGTGGGGATGTTGGCGGTGTCCGGGCGACGGTCGTCGGTCTGATAAGCGTGGGTGCGCAGATAGCTCAGCATGGCCTTCAGGCCCACGGGCTTCAGGTGGATATCGCCGGTCTGGTAGTAATCCTCGCGGCCATAGCCGTTGGCATCCTTCAGCGCTTCGGCGCTGTTGAGGAACTTCAGGCCCATCTGCTCACACATGGACAGCAGGGCCATGTTGAAGTCGTCGATCTTGGTCTGGTCCATGTGGGGGTAGTTTGCGTGGTTTGCAGGCACCGGCGGCACCGTGTTCACGATGATGTCGGTGTAGGGGTAGCTTTCCTGAATGGCCTGCACCAGCGCGGTGTAGTTCTTGATGAACTCGTCCACGCTCATGCCGGTATCGTTGGTGCCCAGCATGATGACCACGCGGCGGGGCTTCATTTTGGCCACGGCCTGCGCGATGGTGTAGGTGCTGCTGTCCTTTTTAAAGGTAACGATGCCCTCGTTCAGGGCGGCATGGGTGCCAATGCCCTCCTTGGCGCAGAACTGCTGCAGGCTGATCAGCCGTTGGCGTACAGGCGCACCGTGTTGGAATCGCCGAGGAACAGCGTTTCCTTCTGGTAGCTCTCGCCGCGTCGGCGGTCTCCGGCAGCAGGGCGGCAGAGGTCTCGCTGATCTGGTAGTGATCCGAGATATCCTCTTCGCCCGGCACCAGCACCTCGCTGGAGGGCTGTTCCCCCGGGGCCGCAGGGTCTTGCCGCGCTTGAGCAGCGTCATGGTAATGGCAATGGTCAGAATGGCTGCCAGCGCGCACACACTGCACACCAGCACAGCCTGCTTCTGCATAGGAGTAAGCGATTGCTTTTCCGGTCGTGTATTTCTCATATTTCTCACCATTCACTTAGTTTCCGGCACAGGGCCTTCCGGTCATGCCTGTCCGTTCAGGATCTGGTCTGCAAGGCTGGCGCAGCTTTCGGCCAGCAGCACCGGGTGGAAGGGTTCCAGCTCTTCCCTGCTGCCGTAGCCGTACAGCGCACCGGCGGCATCCAGCCCGCAGTCCGCTGCGCCGCGCATGTCGTCGTTGCGGTCGCCCACCATCAGCACCCGCCTGCCCTGCATCATGGGCTGGGCCAGCACATGGCGCACCACGTCGGTCTTGGTGTCGCGGCTCTCGTCCATGGACGCGCCGCCGATAAAATCAAAATAGCCTGCAAGGCCCTTTTCTTCCAGAATGGGCGTAACGACCTGCGTGGGCTTGGAGGTAGCGGTGCACAGCACAAGGCCCGCGTCCTTCAGGCGCTGCAGCATCTCGGCTGCACCGGGGTAGGCGGCGCACTCGTGGCTGCCCTTGACGGCGTAGCTGTCGCGGTACAGGTCGGTGGCCTTTTCAATGAGGGCCGGGTCGGTAAAGTGCTCACCAAAGCTCTTGCGCAGCGGCGGGCCAAGGTAGCGGCGCAGGTTCACATTTGTGGTGTCCACGCCCATCTTGGCAAAGACTTCTTTTAATGTATTTATGATACCGGGAGCGGAATCGATCAGGGTCCCGTCCACATCAAACAGGATCGCATCGTAGTTCAGCAATTTGTAAATTTCCTCACTTTCATGGTGATACATTGTATAGTATAGCACAGAATCCCGTTATCAGCAATTCCAACAAATGGTTTTTACAAAAATTATGCATTCAAGCAGAGAAAAGGCCCGCCCGGCATCCGGACAGGCCTTTCCGCATCTTCTTACTTCGCTGCGGCATCCGCAGGCGGATAGTACAGGTTGTTGGAGACGAACTCCAGCTTATCCTTGAGCACCAGCTCCAGGTTTGCCACGGCGTGCACCATGTTGGTGGCCGAATCGTTCACTTCCAGCAGCTTGCACAGGTCCAGACCGTCCAGTTTCATGGCGGCGTCCATCTTCCGGCTTTCGGCGCACAGGATGTGGCTCAGGGCATTTTCCTGCAGAGCGATGCTCTCCACAAGGTCAATGACCGCCTGCTCCAGCGTCACCTTGGGCAGGCAGGGGCAGGGGCAGCGGGTGGTATCGATACAGTTCTCAGCAGACATGATAAAACCTTCCTTTCGTTCATCCGGTCAGGGGCGGTGTACGCCCCATTCTATGTCTGCCGGGTACGCCGGTGTTACTCCTGCTTTTTAGGGTTCTGGGTGCCGCGCACCTTTTCAATGGTCTCGCGGTAGCCGCCGGAGCCGTACTGGATGCAGCGGTTGATGCGGCTGATGGTGGCCGTGCTGATCTCCACTGCCTTCACGATCTGATCGTAGGTTCTGCCGTCCAGCAGCATCTTTGCCGCTTCCAGCCGCTGCGCCATATCCGAGATCTCCTTTACAGTGCACAGGTCTTCAAAGAAGTTGTAGCACTCCTCCCGCGTTTCCAGACTGAGGATGGCATCAAACAGTGCATCGGTGGTCTGGTTTCTTCTGGAATTTTTATCTGACATGAATGTTCTCCTTGCCGCCGCAGCGGACTGTCCGGTTTTGGGAGCGTTCCCTCTTTTAAATGTTCCGGAAATGTTCAGGTTCTTTCTTGCATCACCACTTTAGCACATCAAAGTGTGAAAGTCAAGCCCTTGGCGTGAACTCTTTTCATTCGTGTTGGTGTATAGTTTTCTTCGTTTCACGCATGAACAAAAATCACCTAAAAATTATTGCAGAACACTTTCCTGAATTAGTGTATCCTCCGAACTTGTTCCAATGATATTGACAATTTGTGAATTCCGCACTAAAATACGGACAATCATTCGGCAAATGCGATGAACAGGACATGATTCTTTGCAGCACCCTCTCCCAGAGAGCCGCCCATCTGATGCAAGGGCAGCAGTCAGGAGCAAAGCGTTCTCCCCTGCGAGCAGCCTGTGTGAACAAAGGCGCTGACCCCGCCTTCCAGTAATGCATGGCCGTTTTGCCCACGTTACGGGGCTGCGTATGTATGTACGCTGGGAGTGGCTGCCCTGTGCAGCAAACGAAGTGGTATCGCGGAGTATTCCATACACGATGTGCAGTGTATGTGAAGGCCTTCGTCTCGATGGTTCGTCCCAAATGGAACGAACGCAGGAAGACGGGGCTTTTTTACACCCTGCCGCCCCCCATGCCGCTGACATTTGCCGGATGCCAAAAAAGGAAAGAGGTAAAAACAATGAATACGCTGGTCATCGTATTGATCGCAGCCGTGTGTCTGTTTGGCGCTTATATGCTTTACGGCCGCTGGCTGGCAAACAAGTGGGGCATCGACCCTCTGCCAAGACCCCGGCAGTTGTCCATGAGGACGGCCGGGACTACGTTCCCACCGACGGCTGGACCGTGTTTGCACACCAGTTCAGCTCCATTGCCGGTGCAGGCCCTGTTACCGGTGCGATCCAGGCCGCTGCTTTCGGCTGGCTGCCGGTGCTGCTGTGGGTGCTGCTGGGCGGCATCTTCTTCGGTGCTGTCACCGACTTCGGCGCTCTGTATGCTTCCGTTAAGAACGACGGCAAGAGCATGGGCATGCTGATCGAAAAGTACATCGGCAAGACCGGCCGCAAGCTGTTCCTGCTGTTCTGCTGGCTGTTCTGCGGCATCGTCATTGCCGCCTTTGCCGACATGGTGGCCGGCACCTTCAATGCCTACGGTGCTGACGGTGCTCTGGTGGAGGCTGCCCAGACCAACGGTGCTGCCGGCATGGTCTCCATCATGTTCATGGTGTTCGCCGTGATCTTTGGCCTGCTGCAGAAGAACCTGCACTTCACCGGCTGGAAAGAAAATGTGATCAGCATCGTATTCATCGTGCTGTCCTTTGTGGTGGGTGCTAACTTCCCCATCATTCTGGGCAAGGCTGCATGGAGCTACATCACCTTTGTGTACATCTTCTTTGCCGCTGTCCTGCCCATGTGGCTGTTGAAGCAGCCCCGTGACCACATGACCACCTTTATGTTCGTGGCCATGATCGTGGGTGCCGTTCTGGGCCTGATCGTCAACCATCCCGTCATGAACCTGCCGGTGTTCACCGGCTTTACCAACGCCAAGCTGGGCACCATGTTCCCCATCCTGTTCGTTACCGTTGCTGCGGCGCTGTTTCCGGTTTCCACAGTCTGGTGTCTTCCGGCACCTCCTCCAAGACCGTTACCAATGAGAAGGATATGCTGAAGGTCGGCTATGGTGCCATGGTGCTGGAAAGCCTGCTGGCTGTCATTGCCCTGTGTGTTGCCGGTGCTTCTGCTGCTGCAGACGGCACCCCCGCAGACGGCACTCCGTTCCAGGTCTTCAGCCGCGGCGTTGCCAGCTTCTTCGTGGGCTTCGGCCTGGACCAGCACTTTGCCTCTGTGTTTATGACCATGTGCGTTTCCGCACTGGCCCTGACCAGTCTGGATGCTGTGGCCCGTATCGGCCGCATGAGCTTCCAGGAGCTGTTCAGCGTGGACGACATGGAGCATGCTGAGGGCTGGCGCAAGCTGCTGTGCAACGTGTACTTCTCCACCTTCCTGACTCTGGCTTTCGGCTTCCTGCTGACCAAGATCGCTACGCCAACATCTGGCCCCTGTTCGGTTCTGCAAACCAGCTGCTGAGCGCTCTGGTTCTGGCCACCCTGTGCGTGTTCCTGAAGGTCACCGGCCGCAGCAACAAGATGATCTTCCCTCCGCTGGTCATCATGCTGTGCGTCACCTTCACCGCTCTGGTGCAGCGCCTGATCGCTATGGTCAAGGCCATCAGCAATGCCGCTGCTGTCACCATCCCCGCTGGCGAGACCACTTGGTGCTGTGTTCATTGCAAACGGCCTGCAGCTGATCCTGGCCGTGCTGCTGATCGTTCTGGGCCTGAACATCGTGTTCCACTCCTTCAAGGCCTATAAGAATGCTGAGCACAACAGCGAAGCAAAGGTCTGAGTTTCAGATCCTGCTGAACTGAATCTGTAAATGCAAACTGCCGCTGACGGCGTAAAAACCGTCAGCGGCAGTTTTTGTTGCTGTAAGCTTCTATGATTTGAAATGGCCTCCGCGTGCGCTCTGGCCATAAGCAGAGGAAAATTTATTTGATATTGTGGTTTGGAAACGACTGCGGTCGTTTCAAACATTTTTCACAGAAAGAGTCCCAAAGATAAAATGCATAGTCACCACAAAAAATGCAGTGTACGGTCACGACCTTTCCCGTGAAAAAGCAAACCAGCAAAGCCCGCAGGCTTTGCTGGTTTGCAAATATAAAAATAATACTTCCGCTGGAAATGGCCAGAGCGAAGCGGAGGCCATTCTAAATCTTCTGCCCAGTTGCAAAGCACAAGAATCAAAGGTTTGCTTCTTCCACGTTTGAAGGACCGCCATCTGCACTGGGGTGTGGAACCAGTGTTCCCCGCCCTCCATGATCGTCAGATGCGCCCCACTTTCCTGACGGAAGCGCTCGATCATGGTGCGGCTGGTCAGGGCATCCCTGTCACCATACAGCACCTGCGTGCGGCCATGCCAGTGCAGCGGATGTTCCCGCACCCAGCACAGATACGGCCATGAGAGGGTCTCCCCAGATCCGTGGGGATCTCCCCTGCCCGCTGCAGCTGTTCCTCGGTCACATGGCATATTGCATCATATTCGTGATGAGAGCTTCCATATCCACCACCGGAGAGACCAGCAGGGCCTGTTCCGGCGCGTCTTCCTGCAGCGCCTGCATGGCAAGCCACGCGCCGATGCTCACGCCATACAGCCGGATATGCGCCCACACCGGCTTCACGCGGGCATATACGGCTTCTATCTCCGGCACAGCCACCCACGGCAGAAGCCGCTCCGGGCTGTTTTTCCGTGCGCCATGCTCGGGCAGGTCGATGGACAGCACCTGCAGCCTGCTGCGCAGGCGGTGTTTGCAAAGCGCTCAGCCTCTTCCTTGCAGCCGTTCTTGCCATGGAGATAGAGGTAAACATTCCGGCTCCGGCTGCCGTACAGGATGGCAGGGATGCCCGCAAGAGTCATGGTTTGTTTTTTCATAGAGAGATTTCTCCTTAGTCATAACTCCAGCACAAAAATGCCTGAGAGGGTTCTCCGTTTTGAACCCTCTCAGCTTCGCTCCGCTCAGCAGCTCCCCCGAGATGGGGAGCTTTTTTCGTTATGCCGGAAACTTTCCCTTCTCGCCTAAAAGCTCGCCCTTCGGGAGAGCTGGCAAACCCATAAGGATTTGCCTGAGAGGTTCTTTTCTCTATGATAGCACATCCGCCCGGCAAACACAAACAAAAAAGGAGCCGCAGCGCCCTGTTACGGGTACTGCAGCTCCCAATTCAACTTTGGAAGTTAAATTACTTCACCATGCTTGCAACTTCAGCAGCGAAGTCGTCAGCACGCTTCTCCAGGCCTTCGCCCTTCTGGAAGCGGGTGAACTTGACGATCTTGATGTCGCCGCCCAGATCCTTAGCGACCTTAGCGGTGTACTGAGCAACGGTCAGGTCGCTGTCCTTGACGAACTCCTGATCGACCAGGCAGTTCTCCTTGAAGAACTTCTTGATCTTGCCCTCGATCATCTTCTGCTTCACAGCCTCGGGCTTGTTAGCGGTCTTGGGATCGCCAGCCATCTGAGCCAGCATGATCTCCTTCTCCTTGGCCACGACCTCAGCGGGGACAGAAGCCTCATCGACATAGCCGGGGTTAGCAGCTGCGACCTGCATGGCGATGTCCTTGCCGTAGGTAACGAACTCGTCCTTAGCCTCGATGCCGTTGGTGGTCTCGAAGTTGACCAGAATGCCGTGGGTGCCGCCGCCGTGGACGTATGCAGAGCAAACGCCCTCGTAACGGACGAAGCGGCGAACCTTGATGTTCTCCTTGATGACCAGGATCAGGTTCTTCAGAGCCTCGTCCACGGTCTCGCCGTTCTCAGTCTTGCAAGCCATCAGAGCCTCAACATCAGCAGGGTTCTGCTTCATGATGACCTGAGTAGCCTCCTTGACGAAAGCAACGAACTTGTCGTTCTTGGCAACGAAGTCGGTCTCAGCGTTGACCTCGATGACAACACCCACCTTGCACTGGGGGCAGTAGTCAGCGTAAACCATGCCCTCGGCAGCGGTACGGCTTGCCTTCTTGGCAGCGGTAGCCAGACCACGCTCACGCAGGATCTCGATTGCCTTCTCGAAGTTGCCGTCAGCCTCGGTCAGAGCCTTCTTGCACTCCATCATGCCGCAGTCGGTCTGCTTGCGCAGTTCCATAACGTCCTTTGCAGAAATAGCCATTTTCGTATTCTCCCTTACACGTTATTTTGTTGTTTGTGGGATGGGAAATCAGGCGTTTGCTGCATCCTCAGCGGGAGCGGCCTCCTGGTTGCCCTGCTTGCCTTCCAGCACAGCGTCAGCCATAGCGCCAGCGATCAGCTTGACAGCGCGGATCGCGTCGTCGTTGCCGGGAATCACGTAATCGATCTCGTCGGGGTTGCAGTTGGTATCAACGATAGCAACGATGGGGATGTTCAGCTTGCGGGCCTCAGCAACAGCGATGCGCTCCTTGTGAGGATCAACGATGAACATAGCCTTCGGCAGGGTCTTCATGTTCTTGACACCGCCCAGGTACTTGTCCAGCTTCTCCATCTCCAGCTCCAGCTTGGCAACTTCCTTCTTGGGCAGCAGCTCGAAGGTGCCGTTCTCCTTCATCTTAGCCAGCTGATCCATACGGTCGATGCGCTTGCGGATGGTGCGGAAGTTGGTCAGCATACCGCCCAGCCAGCGAGCATTGACATAGTGCATGCCGCAGCGCAGAGCCTCGTCACGGATGGACTCCTGAGCCTGCTTCTTGGTGCCGACGAACAGGATGTCGCCGCCCTCAGCTGCAACTTCCTTCACGTAGTTGTAAGCCTCGTCCAGCTTCTTCACGGTCTTCTGCAGATCGATGATATAGATGCCGTTGCGCTCGGTGAAGATGTACTTTGCCATCTTGGGGTTCCAGCGGCGGGTCTGGTGACCGAAGTGCACACCTGCTTCGAGAAGCTGCTTCATAGAAACGACTGCCATAGTAAAAATACCTCCAGATATTGTTTTGCCTCCGCACACCGTGATCCCGGGCCGTATCGGACGGTTCGGGACTGCCCTCCACCCATTTGGGCACAAAAGGGCATAGTGATGCGTGTGTAATGCCTTGTTATAATATCACAAACAAACGCCGGTTGCAAGAGTTTTTCTCTGTTTTTTACAAAGAAATCGTCTGTTTTTCGCTCATTTGCCTGTGTCCACGCCGCTCAGGCCCGCAAGGCCCATGCGCTGCAGGGCGTATCCCCTGCCGAACATCAGGTCGTACTGCAAAAGCCAGTGCTCTGCGCTCCACCGCTGCTGGAACTCGGTAGGCTCCTGCGTGGTGGTGCCGTCCAGATTCATGGTGGTTCCGCGGGTATTGGTGCGGCTGGCCACACGCAGCTGACGGTTCAGGAACTGGAAGTAGAGCGGCTCTTCCAGACCGTAAATATCCATCATCACCGGCGAGATATCGTAAGCGGCAATGGTGCCAAGGTCCACCTGCTGCTGGCTGTAGTTGGACCACATCAGCAGCGTGGTCTGGTGCAGGCGGGGGTCTGCGCTGGAATCGCTGGCATAGCCGGTAGTGGTGTAGACATCGTAATTGGAATCGATGGGGTTATAGTGGTCGCCCCAGAACACCAGAATGACCGGCTCGTCCACCTGCGAGAAGTATTCGGTCAGTTTGCCCATCATGGCATCTGCATCCCGGATGCCGGTGGCAAAATCTTCCAGCGCGCCCACGGTGCTGGCTTGAGGCCCGCCGGGTGGGACAGCACCTTCACCCGCTCGTCGTCCGGGTAGTTGTCCTTGTTATAATTGGTATGGTTCTGCATGGTGACAGCGTGCAGGAAGATGGGCTTGTCCGAACTGGACTTCATGCTCTCGTACTGCTGGATGATCTGGTCGGCCATGGAATCATCGGTGACAAGGCCGCTGGTCCAGTAGTGCTTGCGCACCTTGGTCACGCCATGCATATCCTCAAGGCTGATAAAATCGTCAAAGCCGAGGTTGGGGTAAGCCTTGTCGCGGCTCCAGTATTTTGCCCAGAAGCAGTGCACGGCTGCGGTCTGGTAGCCCTTGAGCTTGAGGTAATTGGGCATGGCGAACATGGGCTTGGTCACATGCTGCTGGTAGGGCTTGCTGCCGCTGGGCAGGAAGGATACCGAGTAGCCGGTAAGGGCTTCAAACTCCACATCGCAGGTGCCGCCGCCAAAGCTTGGGCTGTAGGCCCGGCCATAGGCGCTGGTCTGCTGCAAGGCGTGCAGGTTCTTGGAGACATCGGTATCAAAGGTGATGCCATACTGTTCCAGCTCCGAGACATCCCAGTAGGACTCGTCCATCACATAGATGATGGTGGCTGCTTCACCTGCTCGTCCTTGGGGGTCACGGCGCTGTAGCTGGTGGAGTACAGCGGGCTGGTGGCAAACTTCTGGCTCTCGTCCACATTGTCCAGCAGGGCATCCACCGCTTCCTGCGAGTATTCCTCGGGCTTCGAGATCTCCAGATTGGTGAGGTTGGTCATAAAGCCGGTGATCACGCCGTAGTAGCGGTAGTAGCGGTCCTGCATCCATGCATCCGGCGTAATGCCCAGCATCTGCGTGACAGCGGCTGCAGGTACACGCCGAACACCAGCAGGCAGAGGCCGCTGCAGTGGCGGCACTGCCCGCCAGCCGGGGCAGCCAGCGCTGTTTGTGACGGCCGCGGTACAGGAAAAAGCTGCCCGCTGTCAGTGCCAGCACCACGATGATGGCCACGACCATGCTGGGCTGGATCTTGAGGCCCGCAGCGGATGCCACACCGGCAGCCTCCGACACCTGTGTCAGATCCCATGGCAGGAACGGCTCGCCGCGCAGCTGCAGGGTGTAAAAGTTCACCGCGCAGGGCGCACAGCCCAGCACCGCCATGCCCAGCGTGGACAGCGGCGGACAGCGGAATACCCAGTCCAGCAGCAGCCACACCAGAAACAGCAGCAGCCACGCCAGCAGATAAGCCCGATGTGTGGGAAGATAAAGCTTGCAAAAACGTCTGCGCTCAGGCTCCCGCGGGCGATCCCCTCGCCCAGCAGCAGCACGATCAGCGATGCCGCCAGCGGGAATACCATCCGCAGCGCCAAAAGCGGTTTGGGAGTTTTCATAATTCCTATTCCTTTCCTCATCCTTGAAACCTCAGATCATACGCAAAAGCACATTTCTTTACGCTTTTTGCACAAAGCTTCTGCGATTATTATAGTCACTTCCACAAAAAAGTCCACCCTGTTTTTGCAAAAAATTTACAAACCCAGCTTCACGCGCAGCTTTTGCCACCATTTGGGCTGTTCCGGCTGCGGCGGTGCTTCCGGCAGGGCCGTGTGCACCAGCACCGCATCCGTGACCAATGGTCTC
>ENA-OQAS01001076-OQAS01001076.1-human-gut-metagenome-genome-assembly--contig:-NODE-1076-length-13279-cov-3.549498_pt1 | contig 13279 bp, 24 predicted proteins | sample MGYA00242733_ERZ504523 | MGnify/ENA primary metagenome ERZ504523 (study PRJEB26092, sample SAMD00036239) | human gut metagenome | host: Homo sapiens | study: EMG produced TPA metagenomics assembly of... | reverse complement strand
AAACATCGGGATGTTGCCCGATGAGATAAGAGATACGGAAAGAGGGTGACCGGATGAGAGATATCAAGGAACGGGTAAGGGATAAGAATCCGAAGATTCGAAATCCGGCTGCCCGGCTTCCGAAAGAGCTGGTTCGCCAGACGGTACTGGAGCAAAAGAAAAGCCAAGGGAACTACATGAGAAAAGCAGTGGGCAGTCAGAATCTCCAACACAGTATGGCACTGAAAAAATAGAATCCATACAGTACAGGGCAGCGAGTGTGGCAGGAAAAACCATAGGGAAAACCACATATCGAGGTGGGAAAAAACTTGCCGGAGTGACCTACAGGAAGATAAAGGAAAGAAAAAGCAGACAGGAAGAAGCGAAAGCCGCCGAAGAAGCAATGGAGCAGGGGGCAGAAAGCGGAAAAAAATTAATCAAGCTGAAACCGGAGCAGGCGGCACTTGCCAAGGAGAATGGTAAACAGCAGGTGAAAGCAGCACCGAGAGTGGTAAAAGTATCCGGTCTGTCTCAGGAGAAAATAAAGACACAGGCATCCATGCAGAAATGGCAGGTAGAAAAAGGTGCGCAGGCGATGCAGAAAGCAAGAGCAGTCCAGATGGCAAGAAAATCCGCAGTAGCATCAGCAGAAAGCGGAGAAGCAGTCTTCAGACGACCGGAAGAGGGGCAAAGTTTTCTATGCAGGGGATTACAGCAGCCATACAAAAAGCAACAGCCGCCCTGGGGAAAATGGGAAAATGGTTTGCCGCAGGAGGGATGGCATTTTTTGTAGTGTTTATCCTGATTGCCGGAATCATTGCCGGGGCAGCGTTTAGCAGTGGTTCGGAAAGTTCCGAATCCTTAAGTGAGGAAGTGCTTGCGTATACTTCCGTCATCCAGCGCTATGCCTCCCAGTACGGTATCCCGGAATATGTATCTGCGCTTCAGGCTATCATGATGCAGGAATCCGGGGGAAGGGGGACAGACCCGATGCAGTGTTCGGAGAGTCCATACAATACCAGATTTCCACACAGTCCCGGCTCCATTACAGAGCCGGATTATTCCATCGAAGTAGGAGTCAAGACATTCGCAGACTGCATCAGTCAGGCAGGATGCAGCACCCCACAGGATCTGGACAAGCTGAAACTTGCATGGCAGGGATATAACTATGGAAATGGATACATAGGATGGGCATTGCAAAGAGGCGGTTATACAGAAGCCAATGCCCTGCAGTTTTCACAGCAACAGGCAGCTTCGCATGGATGGAGCAGTTACGGAGATCCCCAATACGTTCCCCATGTGATGCGGTATTATTCCGGTGGCAGCCTGTTTGCTGGTTTGTTTGGAAATCAGCAGATCGTATCGGTTGCAATGGGGCAATTTGGAAACAGTGGCGGTCAGAAGTTCTGGAGCTGGTATGGATTTGACAGCCGGGTAGAATGGTGTGCTTGTTTTGTGAGCTGGTGTGCGGACAAAAGCGGTCTGATAGCAAGTGGGAATGTTCCCAAGTTCTCATTGTGCAGTGACGGAGTGTCCTGGTTTCAGGGAAAGAATAAGTGGCAGAGTGGTGGAACAACCCCGACAGCGGAATGATCATCTTTTTCGACTGGGATCATGATGGAAACTCGGACCATGTGGGAATTGTAGAGAAATGCGAAGGTGGAAGAGTCTACACAGTGGAAGGAAACTCCAGTGATCAGGTACGGCAGAGAAACTATGCGATGGATTATGCCTCCATCATGGGATATGGGGTGATAAATTGATGGAATTGGAGAGATAAAAAATTATACTTGTAATCTGGGGAAAATTGCGACAAAATAAAGAGAAGAACTAGTGAAAAAGAAGGAATCCTCTCATGAATCAACAAGAATTATTTGAATACATCAAAAAGCAATATCCAGCCACCCCGGAGAGAATCACACAAAATGGAAAGCAGATCACAATCTTTAAAACCAGAGAAATAACATTCCCTATGCTATTTTTTATCAATCAGACGAATCTGTAATGTCAATCATGGAAGTTCAGGCAGAGTCAGATATGATAAGCAATTATATCGAAATGTATCACCTTGCTCCGGCAAAGTACATGAATCAGAAACACTGGCTGGCAGTTCCAATGGATGGAACTGTCAGAGATTCGAAGTTTTAGATATGCTTGATATGGGCTACGATATCGTTGATGAACAGGAAAAAATGACAGAGAAACAAGAAATGGACAGTCGAATAGAAGAAATAAAGTGGGATGATAAATCGTGATTTAGGAGTGATATAAATGATTAAAGATTTAATGTATATTGAACTAAAAACAGGATATTCTGATGATGGTCCAGCATGGATTGGATATGTGAAAACTTCAAAAACCAAGAAAACCATTTACTTTAATGACCATGCTTTTCAAAAATATAATGGTGGTTATTCTAACTATGTAGATATTGAAAACGGCGATGAATATTGGATTTCTGGCTTGAAAAAGAGAGAGAGCAATCGTCATTGGGCCGGTCATGGGAAAATTATGATTGACCGCAGAGCTGTTAATGAATATCTTACTCTGATTGGAGAGAAGGAATTACCCCTAAATTTGTTTGAAATAATTGACATTGAAGACAGATTTCCAGTTGAAAGAGTAAATAATCTTTTGAACGACAAAGAATAAAATTTCAGTTGTCTTAATTGGATAAATCGTTGTTTGACATTCTAAGTTAATCGCGCCATATGGCTTGATTATAAATACAAAGATAAAAACGCAATGTACATTCAGCAATGTACTAGAGCTGGTAGGTAGCCCAGCCGTCCTATGTAAATAGGGTAAGTAACCTGCCCCTCCGGGTTGTCCATTCTTTGTTCAACAATTATTTTGGGAGGGATTCTTATGGACAAAGTAAATGGAAAACTGACGGTGTATTTTGAAGAACCATTCTGGATAGGCGTATTTGAGCGTATCGAGGACGGTAAGTTGTCTGTAGCAAAAGTAACATTTGGTGCAGAACCAAAAGATTATGAGGTGCAGGAATATATCCAAAAACATTATGCCAGTTTGAAATTCAGTCCGGCTGTTGATGCTGTTGTAAAGGATATAAAGAGAAATCCAAAAAGGATGCAGCGTGAAGCGAGAAGGCAAATGCAGGAAACCGGTATTGGAACAAAATCACAGCAAGTAATTGATAAAGTTACAGATTTACAATCAAGTTATATGCCAGGAATAAATATAAAAGAGGAACTTAAACGTATATTAAATGATATTTATAATCAAGGGGAGGAATGGGTAACGGAAACAAATGAAATAAAAAATTATACCAACCAAATTTTAGATAAAATGCTAAAAACTATTACAAACGAGGAACTAGAAGCTGTATTATGCCTAGAATAGTAGGAGGAAAGAGTATGCTTTTTTTAAGAATTCTTATTGTAGCATTTATTGTAACGGGAATAATGGACTTATTAGCAAAAAAAGTAGGAAAAAAACAGGAGCATTGAAAAAATTTGTCGTACGAGCTCCACTAGATTTTGCAGGATTGGGAACTATAGTAATGATAATAGTCATTGGTGCCTTGGTTTTTGCTCAAGTAGAAAATCAGGACATCCCATTACCAATTATGGTGATTTTTATATTAGTTGTAATAATTCCGGGTTTTTTACTCATGGTAGCTCCTATAAAAGGGGTATGGGATATCATTGTAGATGGTGATGATATTACTGTGGTGAAAGCATTTATTTTTAAACGTCATTGGAAATTTTCTGATATTAGTTATGGGAAAGTGACTAGAGGAGGAATGAAAATATATGTGGAAGGGGGAAAGAAAAAAGCCTTTTTTGTAGATGGAATGTGTGAGCATTTTTCTAACTTTATGAAACGAATGGAAAAAGAAGGGAAAAATATCATATATCCTGAAGGAATGTAATTGTATACAGATGGAAAAACCGTGCACTATGGCTATGATGAGCAGATACGACTTTCCGAACTAAAAGAGGGAGGCCGGATCATCAGCTATGGGTATGATGCATTGGGCAGACTGTCAGAAATCCAAAAGGACGGACAGATACAGACAGCGTATGGATATGATGCCTTTGGAAACCGTACATGGAAAGAAGAAAATGGCGAAAGGACTTCGTACCAGTACAATATCCTCAACCAGATGGTGAGCGAAAAGCATAGAGAAGTCTGGAAAGAGTACGGCTACAGCAGCTATTGGAGCAGGTGTAGGAGCAGGAATAAATTTAATATCGCAAGGGATAAATATTGCGAGAGGAAAACAGAAAAAATTTAATGTTGGTTCTTTTTTTGGAAGTGCTATTGAAGGCGGAATTGTTGCAGGAGTAAGTGCGATTCCGGGTGTAGGATCAGTAGCTGTAGGATTATCGGCTGGAGTTGGAGGAGGAATTAACAGTGTGTTGAAGCAGTATGGAGAAAGTGGGGAAATAGATATAGGACAGGTGGCAGAAGATGCGATGGTTAGTGGTGTTGTTGGTGGGATTGCATATAAATTTACCAGTATACGAAATGCTAAGGCAGGAAAAACACCGACTGCTCAGGAAATATCTGCAAATGCAAAGACAAGAGATGCGAGAAAAAAAGTATTAGATGAAATAAAAGCAAGTGGGAAGACTCCAAGCGGACTCAGACGAAGAGTTGATAGTTCGTATGCCTTAAAACACAAAGAATTATTAAAAAAATACGCTCAATCATCAATAGTTGGAAATAGTAAAGAACTACTTGCTAATCAGCTGGAGTATGAAACTGACATATATGTAATTAAAGGGCATGCAAATATAAAAGGATATATTAAAGATATGTTAAAAGATTTTTTGCCAATAGAAAACAGTGATGATTGGATAATGTCGATATTAAGCAACAATATTAAGGTCGATAAAGATGGTGAAGAAACGTTAGAAATTTGTGGAGTAATGGGATAGGAGACCAGCTATGAATATTAAAGAACTTGTACCAGTAATCAGCATTCTTTTATCCATAAGAATAGCTGAATACGCTATGAAAAAATATAAGGAACAGAAAGACGTTGAGGTAACAAAAAAGCAGAAATCCAGAAAGCAGACAAAAAAATATATAATTACAGCACCCAGCATCTTGAAAGTAGGATTACCATGCGGAATATTTTTTGGTTGTACAACTATTGCTTTTATTTTAAGTCAGATCTTCAAATGGGAATTTGTACAACAGATAGAAAATTGTTATTTTATGTTGATTTGTTTGTTGGTATCTATAGGATTTACAGTATTAGGAATTGTTCTGACATTATATGGATACATATGGAAGATAGAATATGACACACAAGAGATTATCTACGTTCTGCATTAGGAATTACAAGGAAATATAGAATTGAAGATATTACAAGATGCGTAGGAAAGAGAAGAAATCAATATCGCTTTTATCAGGGGGAGAAAAAGATATTCCAGTATGAAATGGATGCAGAAGGAGATGTTTATGATTTACTAATTATTTTGAAAAAAAGGGGGATAGATGAAGAAGAATTGATTCCATCTACGAAAGAGCACTGCATCGTAGAGCCAATGATTATCCGGAAAATATTGCCTATCATAGGTTTCTGCATTTATACTTTTTTTACAATTGTATTATTTTTGACTCGAGATGGGAAAATTTGGATGTATCTGTTGCTGGGAGTGATAGATTTACTGTTGCTTTATTACAGCGGTGTCTATTGGTATGATCAACTGGAAGTACAAGACAAACTTTATAAGAAAGATTTTCTAAAGAAAATGCGGACAGTTGAATTTAAAGAGATTACAAAGGTTGAGCAACACAAAAGTATAATAGAAAAGGAGTACATAATTATTTATGTAAAAGGAGAAAAACCAATAAAAATAGACAGATATAATGAAAATGTAGAAGTTTTGCTAATGAGATTAAAGGATGAAAAAATATCTGTAATGTGATTGATAAATAATGTGGAAGATTAGGATAAAGAAGAAGCAGTACTTATTCGGATAAAAAAGCGGAAAAGTAACAAAGGTAACGGACTTTGACGGGGAAAGCATCCGAAGGGAATATAATGTCTTAAACCGTCCAAGCAAGGTCATTGATAAAGAGGGAAGGGAAACCCTCCTGACCTATGACAGCATGTGGAACCTTGCCAGAGTGACAACACCGGATGGGGCAAGGACGACCTATCTTTATAACGAAGAGAACCTGCTATCCCGGATCAAGTATGCAGACGGCGCTGTGGTACGCTATACCTATGATGCCAATGGAAACCGGATTGGGGAGGAAGATGAAAACGGGGCAAAGACCACGTTTGTTTATGATGCCCTTGGAAGAGTGGTGGAAGTCAACGGGGAAGAAGGCCACCACTATGCCTATCGGTATGACGGGGAAGGAAATCTCATCGAGGCGGAGGATGCCCTTGGAAATAGGGTATCTATGGAATACGACGGAAACGGAAATCTGATAAAGGAAACCAATCAGTTGGGGGAAAGCCGCAGTTATGCGTATACGCCACTGGGAGATGTGGAAAGCATTACCGATGAGGCAGGGCGGACTACCTGTTACCAGTATCAAAAAGGCGGATATTGGAAAAAATCCGATACGCAGATAGGACAGAGGAAGCCTTTACCTATGATGCTAACGGAAACCTGGAAACCCATACCCTTGCCACCGGGTTTGTGCTGACCTATGGATATGACAGCATGGACCGTATCGTAGAGATCATGGGAAGTGAAGGGGAAAAGAAATCTTATACTTATGATGCCCTTGGAAACGTGACTTCCATGACCGACGGGGAAGGGAACATCACCCGGTATGCTTATACCTTAAGCGGGCAGCTTGCGAAGGTGACGGATGCCCTTGGAAATGAAACGGAATATCAATACGATGTCTGTGACCGGCTCATCGAGATCCGCCAGTATGGTGCAGAGGAAAGCCTGAAGGAAGATACAGAAGGATCCGGTATGGATGCAGACCTTCTGGAAGCAGAGAAACAGAATGGAAGGAAACGGTTGTGCCAGATCACCCGTTATACCAGAGACCTGCGGGGACAGGTCACAGAAACTGTCGATGCACTGGGACAGAAGGAAACCTACACCTATGATAAAAAAGGACAGCTTCTTGGAAAACTGGATAAGGAAGGGTATCTGACCAAGTATGCTTATACAAAACAGGGAGACTTATCCGGTATCCAGTATGCAGATGGAAAGGAAGTGAAGCTGTCCTATAATCCGCTCCGGCAGCTGATTGAGATACAGGACTGGCTGGGAAACACAAGGATCACCGGGATGCACTGGGCAGGGCAGAAAAGGTGCAGTACCCGGACGGAAGGGAAGTATCCTATACCTATGGAAAAGCAGGAGAGAGAAGAAGCATTACATACCCGGATGGAAAGACAGTATTCTACGGATATGATGAGCAGCTCCGTCTTTCGAAACTGAAGGAAGGGGACAGCATCATACTTATGGATATGATCCGGTGGGAAGATTGTGTGAAAAGCAGTTCCCGAATGGAACAAAGACTACCTACCGTTATGACAGAAAGGATCAGCTGACAGAACTGTTGCATCAAGACCAAGGGGGCATCCTTGACCGATATACTTATCTGTATGACCTTTTGGGACATAAGACCGGAATCACCAAGGAAAGAAGAGGCTGGAGCGTGAGAGCGGACAGTACCGTTATGGGTATGATGCCCTTGGCAGGCTGTCAGAGATCCAAAAGGACGGAGAGATCCAGACACGGTATGGTTATGATGCCTTTGGAAACCGTACATGGAAAGAAGAAAGCGGGGAACGAAAGCAGGAGGGTGTCCTTCCAAAAGAAAAACTGGAGAAGCTGGACCCGCAGAGAAGAGTCGGCATGGAGATCGGGAACAGCCGTCAGATTACTTATACCCTGGATTTAACCAGGCAGTACTATAACCTTTTGGAGCGGACAGAAGAAGTCAAAGCCAGAGGTACTTCTGGGACGGAAATGTGGCAGCGTATGAGGAGAATGGGGAAAGGAACTATTACCTTCAGGATGAGCTGGGAAGTCCGCTTCGGATTGAGGACAGTGCCGGAACAATCAAAGAGAGCTACGGATACGGAGCTTTTGGGGAAGACCTGTATCAGAACCAGGGGAAGATGCAGCCGTTTGGATATACGGGCTACCAAAGAGACAGTGTGTCAGGAACCTACTATGCCCAGGCAAGGGAATACCTAGCAGAGAGTGGCAGGTTTGCAGGACAGGATTTGATCGTTGGTTTTACTGAGTATCCAAAAACACTTAACAGATATAATTATTGTTGGAATAATTCCTTAATATATGTGGATTATGATGGGAAATTTCCAACAATAATTGCAGGGGCAATCATTGGTGGTGTTGTTTCTTTTACTTCGTCAATAGTAACACAGGTGATTTTGGATAGAAAGGTAAATTGGAAAGAAACTTTCGTAGATACTGTGGGTGGTGCTATAAAAGGTGGGATTGCAGGAAGCGGTATTGGAATAGTTGGTGGTGTACTTGCTACAGGTGCTACAGGGGCAGCGACTAGTGTTGCAAGTCAAATTTATGCAGACGATAAAAAATGAATGAGGTTGATTGGAGATCAGTGGTAATAGCTGGAGGTATTGATGCCGTAACTTATGGCACTGGAAAATATAAAATTAAAGGAAAAGGACCTACGGTTCAAGAACAATTGAGAAAAACAAATGATGATGTGTATAATGCAAGATTATATAAGGCAGGATATGGCAAAAAACGACAACATGGAAAGAGCTACCAACGTGCAATAAAAAAAGGTGTCCGAACTTAAGAAATTACAGCGTCAATTGGCAAAAAAATGGTTAAATGAAAAAACGACAGACGGTATCAAAGAAATAGAGGGAAATTTTGGGAAAAAATTGCAGGAAAAAATAATTATATTACAACTTCAAATTGCACCAGGAATAAATAATGTTGAACGATGTGAAGCGTAGGAAGTAAATGAAGATGGAGGAACGTATATGTTTTTGGAAATATTTATACAAATGCTACCGTATTTGGCTGTGTTTGCTGTTTTGGGATATATTGGACGAATTCAACAAAAAAAGGCTAAAGAAAGGGAAGAGGAACAGAAAAAGGGTATTATTAGAACTTGTTATGTACTAAAAACAGAAAAAATACTTACCATATTTTTTATCGTGGCAGTAGTTCTTTTTGGAGGTGCAACTGTATTAAGTGCTCTTCAACAGAAAGATTTATTACCTCCTGTTGGGTTTGGTATTTTTTTTATTATTGCTTTAATAGGAACAGTAAATATGATAATGTGGAAACTTGAGGTGAATGGAGATGAAATTACATGGCGTTCAACATTTGGTAAAAAGAGAACCTTTCATTTTGAAGACATTACATATTGTGAGATGAAGGGAAATTCCATTCGTGTTTATGTCAATGGTGAAAAATTATTTACTATTGACAGTGGTATTGATGATAGTGAATTTATGGAAGATATAGAAAGACGGAAAATACCAATAAGAGCTTATTGGGGGAAACGAAAGAAAAACAAAAGAAAACATAAATAATTATCTATAAAAGAAATTGTCAGGTATAGTAGATTGAATTACCACATTTTAAAAATTAAATTCCTATCTTATATCAAATATGAGTGGGCTTATTTCAAGAGAAAAATTGCGATATTTAGGTTAATTGGAAGAAACTATACGAAAGGAGAAAGAAATACATGGAAAGAAAGAACATATCCATCAAAACATACAAAAGAGAACCGCAGATTTGGTTTGGGACAGAAGCGGATTCGTTTTCTTACGACTTTGTATGGCATCTTCCAATGCAGATGTACGGAGCCTTTGGAGAGGATCTGTATGGAAACCAAGGAGTTCTGCAAGTGTTTGGCTATACAGGATACCAGAGGGACAATGTAGCAGGGACGTACTATGCGCAGGCGAGAGAGTATCAAGCGGAAGTTGGAAGATTTGCTGGGCAGGATCTAATCGCAGGTTTTATGGACATGCCGCTTAGTATGAACCGATACAGCTACTGCTTTAATGATCCGATGCTACTGGTAGACCTGGATGGTGCATGGCCAGAGTGGTTGGATGTTAGTGAAAAAGGTGCAAAAGATAAAATTAGAGATAATAAAGAAAATATAAATAAAGCAGCAGAAGAATTTGGAGTTGATCCTAAGCTAATTGCAGCAGTAATTTATACGGAACAGGCAAATAATATGAATTTTCGTGACGTATTAACTGATGGAATTGGCGGGTTTTATGGAATAGATACATCTATTGGCATAGGACAGGTGAAAGTGTCTACTGCAAAGCTATTAGAGGATAAGGGGTATATGCCTAAAACTAGGGCAGAAGAGGGGGGATGGTCTCTTCCTATATTTGGTTTTGTTAGTGGAACGATAACTATGGCAAGATCTAAGAAATTAAAGGATGATGCAACTAATATAAAATATGTGGCAGCTTATATTAAATTAATACAGAACACATGGGAGAAAGAGTATCCTGCTATAGTGAATGATCCAAAGATTGTCTGGACATTGTATAACACGGGGTATTTGGGTAAAAATGGTCCGCATTCTAAACCGAAAGGAGGAGCATTATCTGATTATGCGATGAAATCGTATGAAGAAATGGGGTGTTTGCTTGAGTAATAAAAATAAGATGATAATTTTGATAATCATGGTATTATTGGCTGGTTTTCCTTATCTGAAAGCAGAAGTTTTAACAATTAAATATGGGACAGAAATGATTTCATTATTGAAAAATGAAAATTCGTGGGATGAGTCTGTAGAACCCCAATTTTATAGAGTAATTACATATTCTGATAAGAACGCTAAATTATATTATGTAGCGCCAAATAATCAGTCGGCATTTCTATGTACATTTGTTAATGAGAACAATATGTGGAAGTTAGAAAATGAGAACCTAATTTGGACTAAGACTGGAAATGGAGAGGATGCATTTGTGTGGCCATATTATCCTCACAATTAATGTCTTCGCTATCACTGTGCGCCTGGGTGTAATGGCAAAAATTAAAAATATCTTAATTACCCTATTGTTATGACAGCAAAGACCAGCTGACAGAGCTGATACACCGGGACAAAGAAGGAATCCTGGACCGGTATACCTATACATACGACCTTGTGGGAAACAAGACCGGGATTAGAAAAGAAAGAAGAGGCTTGACCAAAGAAAGCGGCACTTATACCTATGGATACGATGCGCTGGACAGGTTGGAGAGCATCAGGAAAGACAATGTATTGGAGACACAGTACGCTATGATGCCTTTGGGAACCGGATAAAAAAGGAAAGCGAAGAACACCAGACCTCTTACTGGTACAATTCGCTGAACCAGCTGATAAACCTGACAGACCAGTCGCAGGAAGGAACCAGCAGAGAGACCTATCTGTATGACAGGAGAGGCAACCTAAGCCAAGTCATAAGAGACGGGACAGTGAAGAACCAGTATGTATATGGAGCCATCAACGTCTGGAGCAGGCAGTGAATGGAAGCGGTGCAAAAGCCAACTATCTCTACAACGGGCTGGGACACCGGGTAGGAAAAGAAATAACCTTAGATCCAACAAAGCAGCTGAGAGGACAAAGCCAGAAGCCGGACAGCAGGATTGATTATCTAATTGACCTGACAAGGGAGTACCACAACCTGCTGGAAAAAACAGAAGATGCATTAGCCAGACCTACTTTTGGGATGGAAATGTGGCAGCCTTTGAAGAAAGTGGAAAGAGAAGCTACTACCTGCAGGATGAACTGGGAAGTCCGCTTCGTATTGAAGATGAAAGCGGATTTACCAGAGAAACCTATGGATATGGAGCTTTTGGAGAGAATCTGTATGGAAACCAGGGAGTTCTGCAAGTATTTGGCTATACGGGCTACCAGAGAGATAATGTGGCAGGAACCTACTATGCGCAGGCAAGGGAGTATCAGGCGGAAGTAGGAAGATTTGCCGGAAGGGATATCGTAAAAGGTTATTTTATAGTTCCGATGTCGTTAAATGAGTATTCATACTGCATCAATAATAGTTTACTTTGTCAAGATAATAATGGTATGTGGATTACTATTGCCGTAGGTGCGGCAATAGGATGTATCGGTGGCATAGTGTCACAAGTGGTAACAGATATTGTTACAGGGGAAAAACCGTCACTAAAGAAATATGTTACTTCCGCAGTATCTGGAGCAATTGGAGGAGCAGTGGGCGGTGCAACGGGTAATATGGCAGCTGCAGGTGCGGCGAGTGCTGCATCTTCAACTCTTATTGAAGGAATATGGGATATAGCAGATGGAACAACAGAATTTACGGCAGATAATGTAACGAAACTTGCCTTAGACACAGTAGGAAGTGCAGTATTTGGTGCAGGAATAGGATATGTAACCGGAAAAATGGGAGAAAAAATAGTTAAATCTAGTAGCACTTTAAAAAACTGGGAGTTTAAATATAAATATGCAGATCGTAGAATTAAGCAAGGTACATTTACGTTGTTAAAAACGCTTGAGATAAATGGAAAGAAATTTTTTGCGTTAGAAGCTATTTCTGCATTTCCGGATTTTGTTACGAATACATTAATTCCTATTACTAAATCAAGGCTAAAAGATAAAGAGAAACTATTAGAAAAAACAGAAATCTCTTATGTTACAGAATATTTACAAAAGCTTTCGGAGTTACTAAGAGAGGAAAAATTTAATGAAATGATAGAGTGTCCGATAATGTAGAAGGAGGAATTCTAATGGAAATAATTTTACTTTGCTTGTATGGAAAAGTTACAGTTATAGTTATCTTTTTAATAATATACCTATATTGGATATGGAAGAAGGTTAGACTTATAAAATGGGAGCAGGCACCTGGTGACACCAGAGATTGGATACGAAATCACGAAAAAAATATTAATAAAATTATTAAAATTATTTCTGGGATAGGTTTGATATTTATGGTTTATTGCATAGTTATTCCTGCTATATTAGATATTCCGACGTTAGTCAAGCAAGAGTATACAGTTATAGAAGGAATAGTAGAGTCTTGGAATTATAGTGATGAGGAAAGGCTAGAAGAGCGAAGTATATCAATAAAGGATGATACTGGACAGGAAAAATCTGTAATAGTATATAGTACAGGTATTCATCAAGGAGAACACTTAGTAGTTGAGTATCTCCCTCATTCAAAATATGGAATAGTAAAGGAGCGGATAAGATGAAATGGTTTAAACACTTAGTTTTCTTGGTGTTTTTTGTAATTGTTTTTTTTCCTTTGTAGAAATACATGAAAAAGGAGAGAAGTGTTATTAGAGAAAAATTCAAAAGTTTCAATATGTTGTAAGCATATCCTAGGATTTTACGAAACTGA
>ENA-OQAS01001075-OQAS01001075.1-human-gut-metagenome-genome-assembly--contig:-NODE-1075-length-13292-cov-2.759438_pt1 | contig 13292 bp, 14 predicted proteins | sample MGYA00242733_ERZ504523 | MGnify/ENA primary metagenome ERZ504523 (study PRJEB26092, sample SAMD00036239) | human gut metagenome | host: Homo sapiens | study: EMG produced TPA metagenomics assembly of... | reverse complement strand
GATAAAAATGCGGTGATCCTTTTATGTGCACCTACAGGTATCGCCAGAAGGCGAATGCGGGAATGTACAGAGTATCCAGCACTGACAATCCATAAATCCATAGGGCTTACCGGAGAAGCTGGAGAGGAAGAATGGAAGAACGAGCAGCCAATTCCAGATGACCTGATCATAGCAGATGAGTTCAGCATGGTCGATATGTATCTGGCGGATAAACTGTTTTCCAGTATTAAATCCGGTGCCAGACTGGTTCTGGTGGGTGATAAAGATCAGATCGAATCCGTAGGGCCTGGAAAAGTATTTCAGGAGATCATTGATTCCGGCGTATTTCCGGTAACTGTCTTAGATGAATGTTTCCGACAGGAAGGGAATTCCACCATCAGCCAGAATGCCATTAAGATCAATAAGAATCAGCTGGATCTGGTGTTTGATGATACCTTTCAGTTTATTCCGGCTTCCACACCGGAGGAGGCTTCGCGAAAGATACAGAAGATCTATCGAAAAGAAGTACTGCAGAGAAACGGTTCTCTGGAAGAAGTGCAGGTGATGTCACCGCTTCGAAAAGATACGGAAGCAGGTACGGATGCATTGAATCTGGTATTGCGTGACATTGCGAATCCAAAGCGTTTCGGTTATCCGGAAATCACAAATGGCAGGAATACTTACCGGGAAGGTGACCGGGTCATGCAGACAAAAAACAACGATGAAGTAGCAAATGGCGATATTGGAGAAGTCATAGGGATTTTTCGGAAAGATCAAAAAATGGTCATGCGTGTAGATTTTGGGGATGGCCGGGTCATGGAATATCAGGAGGAAGACTATTGGCCGCTGACACTGGCATATGCGATTACGGTACATAAGGCTCAGGGCAGTGAATATCCGATGGCAATCCTTCCAATGCTTCCATGTTTCCGGTGGATGCTTCGCAGAAACATTTTCTATACGGCAGTAACAAGAGCCAGAGAAAGGTTTATAATTGTGGGAAGCAAACGTGCAATCGCACAGGCTATCCGGACGGATTACATCAGCCGGCGAAACACCATGTTTGGGTACCGTATCCGAAAAATATATGAAGCAATCCTGGAACAGGAAAAGAGCGCATAAAGAATGAATGACAGGCAGACGTTGGAAAAATCCAATGCTCTGCCTGTTTCTTTCCTTCGTATGCAGAAAATCACATAATGAAAGAGGAGGGAACAAAATGCCAGATCTTTGTTTTTATGCACCATGGATTATGAAAGAACCCATTCCGGACCCATTTCGGATGATGTTGGAAAAAGCAGGGAAAAAACGGATCAGCTATGATGAAGCGGATTGTTCCATGCGAAATATCAGGAAGCAGGGAAAAGTCTCCCGCCTTCATGGGCCTACGTTACATGCACTTCTGACACTGATTCAGATCCGGAAAGAAAAAGACTCTGGTGCTGCCGGTATACAAAGGGGCAGGGATACCATAAATTATTTCTGCATGGAATATCCTGGACATCAGGGAAAGTATGTAATGACTTATAATTCGAAAAACGGACGTTTCAGTGGGACTTTAAAGACAGAAGAAAGAAACGAGAAGCTTCCGGGAATCCGGGAGGGCAAAAACACAGGCGAACAGTACCTGGCCCTTTTGGCTTATGCCAATCTGGTCCCGGATAATCCTTTATTTAACGAAGAGTTCCAAAAAAATTTCTACATACTGGAAGAACAGGAAAAAAGGAATGGGAAGACACGGAAGCTACACTGAGGGCGGCATTTATCTGTTGCGATGCCATGTACTGTGAAGTAATAGCAAATCCACAGCAGGCGGTCCCGCTGGAAAAGAGCCAGTTCCGTGCAGAGGAACTGGAGGATGTGCTTCCGGAATATAAAATTGCGGCCGGGGTATATGCACCAAACGATGAAATCTATGGAAAGTTTCATGTGCTTTTGCCTGTAAATGAGAAGACAAAAAGAACACTTTTTGAATTAAAACAGATCTACTCTGGCAGATGGGATGTAAATGAAAGGACAAAAGAAAGGATCCCTTCGCTTCCAGAAGACTATCTGGTAAGTAAGGAAGCTGAAGAAATCCTGCAGATGGTGGATAAGACACCGGCAAGGCTGTTTATGATGACAGGCGATGCCGGTACTGGAAAGACAACGGATGCCAGAATGATCGCCCAGATCTTAGGGCTTCCATATTATGTGTTCACCTGTGGACCTGGAACGGATGAACTGGAACTTTTAGCGACCACCGTGCCAAATATGGGCGGAACAGCACATCTGGAAATGGAATTGCCAAGTCTGGAAGACATTGAAATGGATCCGGCTTCAGCTCTTGCAACGGTAAATGGCATTTATGAGGAGGGGATCAGCCGGGAAAAAGCTTTTCGGGAGATCCTGAAAGCAGTTTATGAAAAAGGCTATGAAAAGTCGAAAAATGAAAAAGACTTTCTATTAAAAGAGTCAGAAATCGTAAAGGCATGCAGGGAACCATCTGTGCTTGAAATTCAGGAGCCGGCCATGATTGAAAAACCTGGGACACTTACGAGATTAAACTCCCTGTTTGACGATGGAGCTGTAACCGATCTGGTAAATGGAGAACAGATACGGAGAAATCCGGATACGATTGTGATCATGACCACCAATCTGGATTATGTTGGCTGTCAGAACTTCAACCAGTCAGTTCTTTCCCGAATGAATCTGATTCAGCCAAAGGAAGCCCTGACAGAAGAGGAAATGGTAAAAAGGGCAATGAAAAGAACAGGGTTTAAAAACAAAGAACTTCTGTCCTTTATGGCTGCCACGGTCTGCAAGATCCATGAATATTTGATCGAACAGGACATTACAGATGGCGTATGCGGATACCGGGAATTGGAAAACTGGGTGTTAAGTTACATGGTTTCCAATGATCTCAGGAGGTCAGCTTGGACAGCACTGCTCAGTAAAGCATCCATGGACAGGGAAGAACAGGGAACTATGGAACGCGTCTTTCTTCTTCCTCATTGTGATGTGGATTAAAAACGGATGGAGGAAACGAATGAAAAAGGCTTTATACCGGAAACAGATATGTGCAGAGAAAGAAAAACTGACACCGGAAAAAGTATTTCATACGCCGCAGTATCGTGATCTTTTGACCTCGATTGGGCATGAAATCACGGGTGGAAAGTTGACTACATTACGGTTATACGATGATAAAAATTCAGGGATTGCAGGATGGAATCAGGGAGAAACTGTTGCCGTAAATCTTGGAAACCAGATTACGTCAAGTTTTCTGACACTGGAATTAAAAAGTGACAGCCTGATCGGGATTCTGGGACATGAATGCGGACATTACCGGTATACGGATTCTACACTTAGAAAAAGGTATGCCGAGCATATGTTAAATGGCAGCTGGTATCCAAAGGAGCCAGTACCGGAAAATGCACAGGAAAAAGAGGCATTGGATGCGATGAATGTCTACTTTGAAAGAAAAGATAAAGCAATTCTTTCTATCTTTCTGCAAACAGCATCTTATCTCAGCAATCTTTTGAATGATATGTACATAGAAGAGAAGATGTGCGCCCTTTTCCGGGAAGCATCCGCAGGGGAATCCTTATGAATCGTGACCGAAATGTGGAATGGCTTCCAACACTTAGGGAAATGCTGGAAACGGAGAAAGACAGGTTATCTATTCTTATGAACTGTGTGCACAGTATGCCTTGTCTTCAAGGGTCAATGCCTGGGATGGTGCGGATTACGAGCTTATTGATACACTAAAACTGCTTATGCCGGTCATTGATGAAGCGGGAAAGGCAGCAGATGACATGGAGAGATATCTTGCCACCAACCATATCCTTCTGATGATCTGGAAATATTTTGCGGAAATCATAGATGAAATAGAGAAGAACACTACAGAAAATGAAGAGCAAAAGCCAGAACAGGAAGAGCGTGAAGGGCAAAAGAAAAACCCGAATGAATCCGAAGAAGAATCGGAGGAAGAAAAGCAGGGTAACACCGGGGCGCAGACTGAGCAAAATGAAAATAAAACAGGAAAAGATGATACGGAACAGGGCACAGAAACAGAAGACAAAATGGAAGCAAATGGAAAGGAGCAGGAAGCGGAAGGCCATGAAAACGGGCGCACGGCAGAGCTTCAGAAGTTTCTACAGCAGCTGTGTGAAAATCTTCCGAAATGTGTCAGGGAGTCTGGTGGCTTCGAAGACAAACAGAATGAATGTGGCATCCCTGCCTCAGAAACGGAAGCATCCAGTGATAATGCCTTGCAAAAAATCATTTATGAAATGGCGAAAGAGATGCTTGATGAGAAGATACAGAAAGAAATTTTCGAACATCTTCAAAAGGAATTGATGGAGATACCGTTTGAAGAAGGCCATGACCTGGTACAGAAAAAACTTTGCCGTAAGACCGAGATATCAGATTTTTTAAAATTACAGACAGAAAAGTATGAGGGGCAGCTTAAACAGGTAAAAAAGAGACTTCGCCTGAAACTGCTTCCTATATTGAAAAATCAGAAAGAACGCACGGAACATAAGCTTTTTCTTGGACGTCGGTAGATCTTCGAAACATAGCTGCACCGTCTGGGGCAGTATTTAAGAAACAACAGCCAGGAAAATCTGGATATCTGTGTGGCGGTGCTGGTCGATAATTCTTTTTCCATGTGTGGGGAACGGATGGATCATGCCATTCTTGCAGCACTTTGCCTGTATGATTTTTGTATGGAATCAGAAATACCGGTTTTAGTGTGCGGACATCATACAGATGGATACCGGCATGAGAACCTGAAAGACGAAAAAGTGTATCTGCATTGCTGCGCAGATTTTGAAACGGATGAAAAGGATCGGTTCCGGATTGCTGGTATGCAGCCTTATGGAAGCAACCGGGATGGAACTGCATTGTGGTATGCTGGCAGCCGTCTTTTGGAACGACCGGAAAAGCAGAAACTGCTGTTTGTGATCAGTGATGGTGCACCTAATGCAAACCAGTATGGAGGCACAGGGGCAAAAAGGGACCTTCAGAAGATTCGGAAAAAACTGCTGCAGCAGGGAGTATTCTTTCAGGCTGCTGCGATCGGAAGCGACAAGGAAGCAATTCAGGAAATTTATGAAGAATCTTTTCTGGATATTACGGATCTTGAACAGCTTCCGGCTCTTCTGACAAAGAAACTGCTGCGTTTTATCAGGAGGTAAGGATGAACAGGAAAGAAAAAGAACAGAATACGGATGTATCAAAGCAGATCTGTGTTCATAAGACACAGAATACGTTACTGGAATTTAATAGCTTTTTGCGGATGGCAGAACCAAAGGAGTTCTGGCACCTTCACGAAGACTTTGCCAGCGATTATTCCCGGATCCGGGCGGTCATGGTTGACTACAGCAAAGAAGACAGCATCAGCGTTTATGCAAATCTGAGTCCGGAAATCATAAAATACGTGTATTCCCGTATATGGAATAATGTGCAGGAATTTAAATTCTTCCAGCAAAAGATCTTTTGCGAGGATAAAAATTCAACATGGGAAGGGTTACAGTATTTTCCATACAGAGGAAGGTTCGCAACAACAAAGGAGAAGTTTTAAATTATCCGTGGGTTGTCAGGATACAGAATGGCACCGGTGTAGCGATGCATAATGCCAATGGCGGGCAGTATTGTAAAAAAGACAGCTACCGGAAAGAAAAAGAGGTTACCATACAGCTGAAAGATGAGGAAATCTTCACACTGTTTGCAAGAACTTCTGCTGTGATCCAGGCATTTGAACAGGATTGCATGACACGCCGCAGACAGGCTGGAAATTTCCGGAACTTGTACAGAATGGTAGAAAAACTCATTGTTGGAACTGAGGAGGAAAAAGATAATGCTGCGTAAAAGAATAAAGAAGAACACATTGAAAATGGAAAAAAATCTATGCGGAACAGCTTCTTGATATGATGGACGAGGAAGAAAATGCTTTACAGAAGATTTATCTGACAGGGTATGTACTTGAACTGAAAAAGAACCGGTATTTTGCCGGATGGTACAAAGACCGGATCGTTTGCCGTTCCCTGGAGTATGCACGTTATTTTCCGAGTGCTGAGGCAGCGGAAGAGTATGTACATAAGTATCTGGGATTTGCAGGCATGACCTGTTATATCTGCCACGTAAACTGGACGCTGGCTTCCTGCGGGAGTGAAATATGGAGGATAACGAAGAAAACTTGTTAGAGGAAAATGGTAAAATCCTTTCGTTTGCAAATTATGCAGATGTAAAGCAATATCAGAAACAGCGAGGCATGGAACATTCTACAATGGCGATCACTTATGCAAGCCGGAAAAAGAAGATTATCCTGGCAGCATAAGAACAATTTTGGGGGACTGGCGAACAGTCCCCTTTTTATATGGGAAAACAGGAGGAAATTGGATGGAATGGAAGATTTATGAAGAATGGCTTGATATTACCCTGTACCGGCAGATGACGAACCTGATCTATAAGCTGTCATCTAATGAGGAAAAATATAAAATTTATATGCAATTAAAAGAAAATGACATGTTTCTGGAAAAGCCGAAAGTAGACATGGAAACCGCTTATGGACTGCACTATCCGGGAGAAGTCCTGGAGCGCATTGGAGAACATCTGACCTTGACAAAGCAGACATACCGTGCCCTCGGACTTGCCCTGGCAAGGATGATGCCTTTACAGGAGACCTGTATGTTCAATGGGGCACAAAAGGATCTGTTCTGGAAAAAGATGAAACAGATTCTTGGAGAGAAAGACCTGTTTTTGATCAGTATCAATTATATCTGTGAGGAAAAGGAAAAGAATCGGTGGAAACAGGCCATGCATGCGTATCCATTTGAGCGAGCAGAAGAAATGCTGTTTGCCATGTCCATCCTCCCAGATGATGAAATACTGTGGGAAGGCATAAAACAGAAACTTGCTGACAGCTTTTCAAAGAACCGGAAGATATCCGTATTTACTGAATGGAATCTTTTCGTGTGGATGGTAGGCAAAGTAATGACCAAGCTTAAAGGGTATCGTAAAAAGGATCTGGATATCCTGAAACTGCTGGCAAAGTTAGCAGTCACAAATGCTAAAAATGCGGATGCCGTTTTGGAAAAACGTATGCGTATGTTTGGATATTCCGACAAAGAGACCGCTTTTTTAAATTTTGTACTGATGTATTTTGTAGAGAGACCCGATCGGATAAGCCTTTCCGGGTTGACAGCAGAAAAAAATTGGGCTGAATGTATTAGAGGCATTTTTGCCCGGAAAAGAGACATATCCAGAAGAAGCTTATGTACTTTGTTCACGGATTTTAAGAACATATGGGAAACTTTCTGTCCGTATCGACGGTAAAGAACGGCTGGAAAAATGCATGAATGAAACGTTCAGGGTGGAAAATGTAAAAACGTTTCTTACGTTGTTTCCATTTAGAAGTAATGAACCGGAAGAGTGGCACTACATTGATCTGACAGAAGAAAAATGGGATCCTCTGGTAAAAGAACTCTCTTCGGAAGAATTTGAAGCGTGTGTTACAGATACTCTGAAAGGCAAAACATACAGTACGAAAGTTTGCTGAAGTATCTGGAACGTTATGAAAACCTTACAGGAAAAAGATACCAGGATGTTTTCTGGAAAAAGAGTGAGCCGGAACTTTACGCGGTTTTCAACCGGCTGATCCTGCATGGGATTTTGGATGGAAAAAAGTATCTGGAAGAGTTTGTAAAGGATTATAAAAATGAAGATCCAGATTTGGAAAAGAAATGGGAATTTATGGCAGGATATTTAAAAAGTGAAATAAAGGGTCTTTGTAATGAGCATTCCTATCCTATGCTGAAATTTCTGATCAATGAGATTGGAATGGATGGATGCGAATTCTTAAGCCCCTGGAGGATTTTAAAGGAAACTTTCTCCTTGGGATACTATGCTATCCAACATAGAGAGTGCGAATTTTTCTCCAGTTCTGGGAAAAGAGGAACACCGGGAACTGTTTTCAATGGTAGAAAAAAAGTTCTTTTATGAATATCCGGATATTTATCCAGAATACCTGACGGCTTTACTTTTAAAGGAAAGTACAGCACTTTGGATGGAACAGTCAGAAGCATATGAGCTTTCCAAATTGCTTCTCCCATTTATAAGCGATTCTTATCGAAGGGAAACCCTGTATCAGAAATATATGACAGAAGAGGATCGAAAAAGATATCAGGAACGGAAAGAATGGCTGAAGGAACAGAAAAAACGGATGGAACGCTGGAAAACTGAAAAAAACATCAAACAGCAGTTTAACCAGATGTTAAGGGAAAACAGGAAAACGGATAAGGAGCTTCAGTCTATTTATGAGTTTTACAAGAACGGGCGGTATTCATATGGCTATAAGAAACTCTACTGTAAGATCGTTTCCTCGTATTTAAAAGATGATTTCGCAGGAACAGCGAAAAAGCCTATGGCAAAAAAGGAAGCTCTGTATCTTCTTAAACTAGCAGAAAATATGTACCAGGACGAATGCATGGAGTTAACGGAGATTAACGGATTAATAGAAAGGGCAGAGGTAGCATGATGATTGAAAGAATCTTAAAGCACATGAATATTTACAAGGAAATGAAAAATGCAGCAATTCCCTTGAAACTGATAGGAAAGAAAGGGGAAGATTTCTGTATGAATGCAGCCAGATTGGTAAATCAGCAAGAACTTTCCGGTCTGATGGAGGGGTTAAATGAGGAGACGATTTCTTCTCTGATGGACGATCCGGAAATGCTCACCTACTTGGGAAAAATGAACAAAAAGGATTTTTCTATTTTAGAACCAGACCGCATCAGAATGATAGTAGAATGTGCAGGAAATGAAAAGCTGTCCGAATTTCCCTATGAAAAAATTGAAAAAGTATTGGCAGATAAGGAAATCCCGGACCGGATTGTATATGTTTATCTGAAATATTATGCTTTTCTGGAACCGGAAGAAGAGTTAAAGAAACAGCTTGTAGCAAGTCTTGAGACCTGCATTGGTGAGTTTGATGTTGCCCGGGCGGGGATAAAGATACGCATGCTTTTGATAAATCCAGCTTTTTCAACGGAGCTTCTTTATGAGCTGCTCAAGGATGAGGAATCATTGGCATTACTTTTGAAACAGGATCTGATGGAACTTGTAAATTATTTATCCGAGTTTTGTAAAAAAACGGAAAGCTTAAATAAGAAACAGCTGGAAGAACTGAGCCGGCATCCAAAAGAAATTCGGAATGGACTGGAAGTGATTCTCACTCAGATTCCAAAAGAATGGCAGGCCTCTTTTCTTCACTTGTGGCTTTGGAACGAATCATTATATGCAGACATTCCAAAGCTGATAAGATTTTTGACAGGTCCGGATGCAGATTTTAAAAAGATTTCAAATGGAAAGGCAGCCTATGTGAACACTCTGTATGGAAATCCGCTTCCAGATATAGATCTTTATGAGCTGACTTTGGAAAAGACAGAGCTTATCCTGTATGCCATTACGAAACGGAAGAAACATTTCCTGGAACTTTTGCGAAAGAATGGAGACTGGCTTATAAACCTTGACAGGAATTCGTTGATTCTGGATGAAGAGGTTTATAAAGATGCCTAAATCTAAATACTTTAAACGGGCAAATTTAAGGGATTGCGAATATATGGTAGTTCCCTGGAGAAAGAGTGAAGAATCACTGTTTTCGAAGCCTCGTGTATTTGAAGAATTGAAAATCCTGTACAATGTAAAAGCAGTCTATATAGACCTGTATGATCGTTTAGCATACTCCAAAAGTGATGATCGTCTTCGGGTGATCCGTGAGTTGATAAAAAGAGACTGCCTGACAGATGCATTAGAGGAAAATCAGGTTGAGCGATTGGCAGAAGCTTTGTCAAAAAAGTCGCTTTCCAGATGGATGCAGGAGGATTTTAAAAACATTCTGGATCTTCGGCATGAAACAGCCATATGGATTCTGATATTTTTAATGGATTTTACTGAACTTTTAAAAGAGCTTACAAGGGATAATCAGGTTTACTTCCTTTTACATAATCAGAATCTTTTAAATGGCTGTTCCGGATTACCTGCATTGATGGACAAACTACTGGCCCAGGATTCTTCCTGGAAGAATTTAAAGACAGAATTGAATATTTCGGATGCTTTTGTCGCGGAAAATAAATCCAATATCCAGAAGTTCATTTATGAAGGTGGCGCTGAGATCATGACTTCCTTTCTGAACAGGCAGCCGAAAAAGAAGGAAGAAATCCGAAGAATCGTAAATGCTGAGTTATTAGGAAAATTCATGGAGCTGAAATACCATGGAGGAGATCTGGGACGGGAAATTGCTTTTCCAATAAAAAAAGATACAGAAGAAATCTGGGAAGAAAAGCTGTTGCGCGTGGATTGTGGATGGGAAATCTGGGAAGAGGACAGCCTGCTTCCGGTCATGCAGATAGGAGAAGTACCGCTGCGCAGCTGCATTTCCTATCGGAATGGTCCAAATTGTGATTGTCTGTTATCCTGTTTTGATGCAAATAAAAAAATTATATTTATCAAACACAATGGTAAAATTGTATTTCGTGCAATCCTCCGTCTGACAAAGGGATCTTTTGTAGCTGCGGATGAAAGGAAGACGATTGAGTTTGTTGATGTGACTGTCAAAAGCGAACCACATGAAAATAAAGCAGAAGAACTGGTTTTGTTTTTGGAACGTTATTATCAAAGCGGACTTAGCGAACAGGAAATACGAAAAGCAGTAAATATAACTGCTATGCTGGTAAAAGAAAAAGCAGAAAAACTTGGAGCAAGGCTTGTGCTTAGCAGCAGTTATAAGAATGTTCTGGAAAATAAAAACTATGTTTTGACAAACTTTTATATGTACATTTCCGCATCTAAAAATGGAAGCCAGTATCTGGACAGCCTTGGAGGGGTCGCTGGTGTCAGTGCTTCCGGAAGCTATACCTGCAATACATTTTTGCTGGAAGCAGAAGAGAGGAGAAAAGAGAGCTTATGAATATACGAAGAGCAGGAAGAAAAGTAGTAAAAAACCTACATAAAGAGTATGGCATATATCGGATCGGTTTTGTAAATATTTATGGTGAGGAAGATGAAACAGAATTGGACGCCATGAACATCAATGATCTGGAAAGATTATGGCTGTCTCTTTGTCCGGAATTTGAGTGCAAGGGAAACAGTGTATGCTATGTGGAACGGGTAGGTTAAAAAACACCCGATGCAATTCGGGGAAAAAGTGTCTTGTAAAGGTCATTCATTGATGCTAAGATAAAATAAACAAAAGCTCTTTCGAAAATTTCTTCATAACATAAAAAGAATAAAGAGGGAGGTGACAGCGAACGTGGCAGATGAAAAAATTGTGCCAGAGAACGGATTGGAAGTACGTTACGAAAGATATAAAGGTATTATTAAGAATTTTACACTCATGAGTGACATATTTATGAGAAATGTTTTCAAACAGAGAGAATGCCTGGAATATGTTCTGCAGGTCATTATGGAAAAACAGGATCTGAAAGTAATTGATCAGATCATCCAGAAGGATTATAAGAATCTGCAGGGACGATCCGCAATCATGGACTGTGTTGCCAGAGATTCCGAAGGCAAACAGTTTGACGTGGAGATCCAGCAGGATAATGAAGGTGCATCACCTAAGAGGGCACGTTACCATAGTGGTTTGATGGACATGAACACTTTAAATCCGGGTCAGGATTTTGATGAATTACCGGAAAGCTATGTGATCTTTATTACCAGGGATGACATCCTTGGGTATGGCTTTCTATTTACCATATTGACAGGCATATCAAAGAAGCCGATGATAGCTTTCAGGACGAAGCACATATTATATATGTGAATTCCAGAAAACAGGAAGACACAGAACTTGGGAGACTTATGCATGATCTGCATTGTAAGAATGCGGATGAAATGCACAGTCCAGTTCTTGCAAAGAGGGTACATGAATTAAAAGACACGCAGAAAGGGGTTGAGCTTATGTGCCATGAAATGGAGAAAATTTATAGCGAGGGAATGGAAAGCGGCGAAAAGCGCGGTGAATTAAAGGCTAAAAAGGAAACAGCCCTTTCACTTGCTGAAATGGGATTACCTGTTGAAAAAATCGCAAAAGCTGTAAACCATAATGTGAATGAAGTCCAAAAATGGATTGATGAAAACATGTGTGTAGCGAAGTAAATAAAAATAATATTATAGTGGGTAAGTCGGTTTTCGACTTACCATTTATATTAAAAGTTAGAAATTTTGAGCACTATGTCCAACAATTCTAAATAGCAATATACAATAAAAGCAGATACATAAGCTGTTCTTTTAATGAAAAATGCAGCAATCCGGCTGCTCCCATGCTTTTGCCGGATATGCTTTTTCAAAAAAGTCTCCATCTTTCCAATAGAGTCCATAAATTAGAAGACGTTCCCCTCCCGGATAGCTTCCGGCTCCATAATCAACTCCCAACGAACCTGATCCATAAGGTGAAGATAAAGTGATACACATAGAACCAGGTTACTGGTACGATTGTGTGTAAGAAACTTCTGCTCCAATAATGAGGGCATTTCAAAAGAAATCTTAAAATCATTAAAAATTTTTCTGTATTCTATATAAAACTCCCATAAAGTAGCAGGTGTGATCTTATATCTTGCAGTGCGTGCAGATAAAAGAAATTGCCTCGGGCCAGAGGCCGCTGTTTGGTTAAGAAGAGCTTGTTTTACGGCAGATTTCACGGATTTTCCAATCAGTTCACCAAGTTTGGAATGTCCAGAAGCATCCGTAAGAGTCTGGTACCATCAAGATTAGAAGCGATTACAATTCCATCAGTCCCAGAACCTGTTGCGATTTCTTCGGAATAGCAGCTTCCCAGTAATAACTGAGAAACAGCAGCAGCTTTCGATTCTCCACAAAGCATCAGTGCTCTGGACATTGCTGTATCAGTCAAATTCTGATTAATGAACAGAAAAATATTGATCGTTCCAGGAAGAAGCATTTCATAATTTCCATCCTCTTCGTAGTAAAAAGCGGGATCGCCGGGATGCATGCCATTGGAGTCAATTCCACCGGTCACAACAGCAGTTACCGTAAGATCCCGGAAGCATACTTCTTCTATAGCACGTAATTCAGTCCAGGCTGCGGTACTTAAGGCAGTAGTGCAGGAGGGTGAAAGACCAAGGGTGTGGACATGTGCAGCTAGATCTTTTTCATAAGTATCTCCAAGCATTTTACATTCATAAGAACCATTCATACAATTGATATTTACAGCATGAGAAAGGTGCCTTGTAAGGCTCCGTTTAAAGGACTTGTGCTAAGAACTTTTGCTTTTTGTGAAAAAAGTGAAGATGGTATTCCCCAATTTTTGCTCGCAG
>ENA-OQAS01001074-OQAS01001074.1-human-gut-metagenome-genome-assembly--contig:-NODE-1074-length-13298-cov-1.688862_pt1 | contig 13298 bp, 13 predicted proteins | sample MGYA00242733_ERZ504523 | MGnify/ENA primary metagenome ERZ504523 (study PRJEB26092, sample SAMD00036239) | human gut metagenome | host: Homo sapiens | study: EMG produced TPA metagenomics assembly of... | reverse complement strand
CCCAAGGTTGGGTGGTTGAAGACGGATCGATCACCTATAAAGGTAGCGACAATAAGGCAGACACGGGCTTCGGCGACTTGATCTACGACAAGAAGTTCAAAAATTCGTTTTCGAGATCGAATGGAAGATCGACAAGGCCGGTAATAGCGGTATCTTCTATACAGCGCAAGAAATTGAGGGTACACCTATTTATTACTCCAGCCCAGAATATCAGTTACTCGACAACGAGAATATGCCGGACGCATGGGAAGGTTGCGACGGTAACCGTCAGGCCGGTGCCGTATATGACATGATTATGCCGGATCCACAACCCGTAAAACCGTACGGAAACTGGAACAAGACGAGAATCGTTGTCTATAACCAACGCGTGATCCATTACATGAACGACGTGAAGTGCTGGAATTCCAGTTCGGTACACCGGTATGGCGTGCGTTAGTGGATCATAGTAAGTTCAGCAAGTTCAGCACGAGTCCGGAGAAATGCCCGGAAGCTTACGACTTGATGCTACAATGCGGAAAACAACCGGGTTACATCGGTATGCAAGACCACGGTTATGGTGTTTGCTTCCGCAATATCCGAATCAAAGAGCTCTAAAATCGTATGAGAATAGAGATTTTGTCAATCTTATGAGGCATTAAGCCTTAAGGCAAAAGAGATTGTTACCTCAGAGTTAGGGCAGCACAAGGCACTTACGCTTTGTGCCGCCACTGGGGGCTCTCCTACCCGGATGTATGAGTTGCTGGTAGAGGAAGCCAGTCGCCAACCGGAATTATTCTCCCAATTCACGGTACTAAAGCTTGATGAATGGGGAGGGATCCCGATGGACCACCCGGGTACGTGCGAGTCGTATCTACGGAACTATTTCGTAGGTCGCTTCAAATCCCGGAAGACCGGTATATAGCGTTCCAAAGCGATCCGGAGAACCCTGAGGCGGAATGTGAGCGGATCCAACAGATACTGGATCAAAAAGGCCCTATCGACATTTGTATATTAGGAATAGGGATGAACGGCCATATCGCCTTGAACGAGCCGGCTCCTTCCTTGCATACGAATTGCCATGTGGCTCATCTGTCCCAGAAATCCTTGCAACATCCCATGATCGCCGGGGATACGGAGAAACCGGGATACGGACTGACATTGGGCATGGCGAATATCTTTCAGTCACGCCTGATTATCCTTCTTATCAACGGGATAAAGAAAAGGGAGATTACTCAAGCTTTCCTTGAACAGAAGATCTCGACGGAGTTGCCGGCCTCCTTATTGTGGCTGCACCCGAACGTGATTTGCCTGATCGACAGGGAAGCGGCGCATAGTTCTAATTAGCTTTTACAATTATCATGAAATACGCTATCGCATTAGACATTGGAGGAACAAGCATAAAATATACTCTTGTGAACCAGAAATGGCGACATTCTTTACGAATCGTCGGAAACCACACAATCAAAAGAGAATCCACGCCCATTATCCGATACCATAAAAAGTATCGTACGGAAAATGACAGACTACGCCGTTCCGGGATTGGGGGATTTACGGAATTGGCATAGGTGTACCTTCCGTAGTAGATAATGGGGTGGTTCTCTTTGCCAATAATCTTCCTGAACTAGATAACCAACAATTGGATCTTGCGTTAGCGGAATTTAATCTACCGGTATTCATCGACAACGACGCAAACCTTATGGGGTTGGGCGAGGTGATATATGGGGCGGCTAAAGGTCTCTCCGATATCGTTTTCCTGACGGTGGGTACCGGCATAGGGGGCGCCTTGTTCTTGAACGGCCGGCTTTATGGCGGCTACCGGAACCGGGGCACCGAACTTGGGCACTTAATTATTCATGGTCTGAATGGGAATCAATGTACTTGCGGAGCGTCCGGTTGCCTAGAGGCACACGCTTCCGTAAGTGCGTTGATCACCTTATATCGGCAATTATTGGAGAAGAACGGACGGGAGATACCTTCCCGTATCGATGGAAAATATATAGTAGAGCGCTATAAAGCTCAGGAGAAAGAGGCCGTACTCGCTATGGAGGATCATTTCCGGAATCTGTCCCTAGGCGTAGCGAGCCTTATCAACATTTTCGCTCCGCAAAAGGTGATTATCGGCGGAGGCATTTCGGAATCCGGAGATTTCTACATTGACAATATACGGGAGCAGGTCGGGAAATACGTGATGAAGGAAACCTCGTACTTCACGACTATCGACTTGCCCGATTAGGAAATAAGCCGGATGCCTCGGGGCGGCGGCATTGGTGTTTAATCATTGAATCTATCTATCATGAATAAGAATAATTGGATCGTACTCCTCATCTTGTGTATTTGGTTTGTCATTTCTTTTGTTACCAATATATTAGGCCCTATGCTACCGATGATTTATCGATAGTTTTGGGCTGAGCCTGACATTGGCCGCTTTCTTACCGTTCTCGTTTTTCTTGGCATATGGCATCATGTCGATCCCGGCAGGAATGATCATCGAGCGTTTCGGGGGAAAGATTTCCTTATTGATCGCTTTCAGTCTGGCGTTTTTGGGTGCGGGGCTTTTCGTCATATTCCCGACCTACCCTATCGTATTAACTTCCCTTTTCGCTATCGGTCTGGGCATGGCGATGCTACAGGTGATCATATTGCCTTTGATGCGTGAGGCGGGTGGAGAGAAAAAATATGCCTTTAATCAGGTATTGGCCCAGATCGTATTCGGGGCCGCTTCTTTCATGAGCGTTCGTCTTGGCCGGACTTATGCGGAAATTAACCGGTGAGGATTCGGCAAACGACTTCTTCATCCGTTTCCTCAAAGGGATAACGCCGGAGAGCTTACCTTGGAGCTCGCTCTATTTTATCTTTACGATTGTTTTTGTCATCATGTTAGTGGTTATCTCTTATGTCAAATTCCCGAAGTAGAATTAAAGGAAGATGAGAAGGCGGGAACGGTACAGAATTATAAGGAATTGCTCAGGCAAAAACAAGTTATATTCTATTTCTTAGGGATTATCGCTTATGTGGGAACCGAGCAAGGATTGGCGAATTGGATGAGCCTTTTCTTGAATATGTATCATGGGGTCAGCCCGGAAGGAGCCGGGGCTACTACGGTTGCTTGGTTCTGGGGATTGATGTCCATCGGCTGCTTGTTGGGATTGGTGATCGTTAAGTTAATCGACTCAAAGCTGATGTTACGTATCTTCTCGATGATAGCGATCTTTAATTTAGCGATAGCGCTCTTCGGTCCTACGCAAGTAGCGATTATCGCTTTCGCTTGTTGCGGCTTCTCGATCTCGATCATGTTTTCGGTGATATTCGCCTTAGCCCTTAACTCCGTGGATAAGCATCATGGGGCTTTTTCCGGTATCTTGTGTACGGGTATTTTCGGTGGGGCATTGATTCCGTTCATCATTGGTGGACTTGGAGATCTGATCGGGTTGCGCTATTCCATGTTTTTCCTATTTATCACGCTGGGCTATATCTTGAGTATTTCCTATTGGGCAAAACCATTGGTCAAGAATGAGACCGTCAGTCTTAAGGAATTGTTGAAGCAGTTAAACCGTACAAAATAAATATGTATATCTTTGGCCTATAAAATTATCATCCATGAAAAAGAATCAATCTACCTCGTTCTGGCATTTTTTATACTTTGCGCTCACTCTTTATATGCGAATAAAAGCGTGCGGTTGGCTTCTCCAAACGGAAAGATCAAGTTTTCCTTGGCTTTGGATAAGAATAGCCCGGTATACAGCGTAACATTTAATAAGCAGACCTTGATCCAAGACTCCCCATTGACGCTGACTTTCGATAATGGGGCGTTCGGGGAAAATGTAAAGATCAACAAACCCGTGTTCAGCACGAAGGAAGAGACCTACGAATTGATCGTCGGTAAGGCGAAACATATACATAGCCTTTCCAAAGAGGTAATCATCCCGCTAGAGGAAACCGTTCAACCTTTCCGCAAGATTAATCTGGTCGTAAGGGCTTTCGATGACGGTATCGCCTTCCGCTATGAGTTTCCGAAGCAAAAAGGATGGGATTCGTATATCATGTATGACGAGGGAACCACCTTCAACCTACAAAGTAACCCGAACGTAACCACTTTATTCCTCCCCAACTACCAAAGTTCCCACGAAGGTAAATATACGGTCACGGATTATGCCGACATGGATAATAAACGATTGATGGATATGCCCGCCCTGTTCTCTTTCCCGAACCATGTTATATGGCGATTACCGAGGCGGCGGTTCGTGATTACGCCGGTATGTACCTATGGAAAGAAAACGGGGCTCTTCTCGGGAAACTATCACCTAAACTGGGACAAGAACGTATCAAGGTAGAGGCATCCCTACCCCATCAATCTCCTTGGCGGGTCTTGATGATCAGCGATCAAATCGGTTCCTTGATAGCGTCCAATATCCTTACGAATCTCAATGAGCCTTGTAAGATAGAGGATACGTCTTGGATTAAGCCGGGTAAGACTACTTTTACGTGGTGGAACGGGAATGTCGTTCCAGATACGACTTTCCTTGGCGGAAACAATTTCCCCACGAATAAATATTACATTGATTTCGTAGCCCGTAACGGATTGGATTATCACTCGATCTACGGGAACGCCGAGCAAGCTTGGTATGACGAGGATGGAGCCGGATTCGGTTCTCCGGGTCCGAAAGCGGACATCTTGAAAGTCGTTCCGAGCCTCAATATGCAGGAGATTTGCGATTACGCCAAGAGCCAAGGCGTACGTATCCATTTATGGACCAACTGGAAACCTCTGTACGCGAAGATAGACGAGCTTTCGCCCAATTCGAGAAATGGGGAATCGCCGGCATGATGATCGATTTCATGGATCGAGACGATCAGGAGATGATCCGCATCCAAGAAGAGTTCTTGGCGAAGGCGGCCAAGCATCATCTATTCGTGCAATTCCACGGAGCTTGCAAGCCGTCTGGATTAAACCGTACCTATCCCAACGAGTTCACCCGCGAGGGTACGCTTAATTACGAGCATTGCAAATGGGATAAGGATACCGATGCGGATCATGACATCCATATGCCTTTTACCCGTTTGTTAGCGGGAGCGACTGATTATCATTTAGGAGGTTTCCGCTCTTTGCCGAGAGATAAGTTCAAGAATCAAGAGCGTAACCCTTACGTAATGAGTACCCGCTGCCATATGTTAGCGATGTACGTGGTATTAGAGAGCTATCTCGGCATGATTTGCGATACGCCGGAGGCTTACGAGGGACAACCGGGATTCGAGTTCCTGAAAGCCGTGCCTACGACTTGGGACCAAACAGTCGTTCCGAACGCTTCCGTCAATGAATACGTAACGATCGCCCGCAAAAAGGGAGAGGATTGGTTTGTCGGTACGATCAATAACAGCCAAGCACGCAGTATCGATGTAGACCTCAAGTTCTTGGATAAGGACAAGAAATATAAGATAACGATCTATAAAGATGCTGAAGATACGAATATAGACTCGAACAAACTCGTAAAAGAGGTTGAGGAGATCACCTACAGGGATAAAATCACCCTTCCGCTGGCCTCCGACGGAGGATCAGTCTTTCATATTCAACCCATCTGACGTAACTCATCCACTGCAACCTGGGTTGCGGTGGTACTGCAAGGCTGATGCAGTAATACTGCAACGCCCATACAGTAACGCTGCAACGCCCGTGCAGTAACAAGACACAAAGCTTTCGGATAAAAGCAAGTATTGGAGGAACCGGAACAATTGATTACTTTTGTGCTCAAAAATAGATAAATGAGTTACAATTGGAATACACGGACGGAACTTTTGTTCGGAGCGGAGCATATGGAGCGCTTATCCCGTAGCCATGTATTGGTAGTTGGCCTAGGAGGTGTGGGAGCTTATGCCGCCGAGCAGATTTGTCGGGCCGGAGTAGGAAAGATGACGATCATAGACGCCGATACGGTAAACGAGAGTAATATCAACCGCCAATTGCCCGCCCTTCATTCCACCCTAGGGATGCCGAAAGCCGAGGTCGTGGCCAAGCGTTTGCTTGATATCAATCCCCAGTTGCAACTAACCGTCCTGAATGATTCCTGCGAGACGAACGGACGGAGGAGGTACTCTTATCGGCCCCTCTCGATTTCGTGGTAGATGCCATCGATTCCCTAAGTCCCAAGGTATACCTGATGTACCAAGCATATATCCATAAGATCCCCATCGTGTCCTCCATGGGGGCGGGCGCTAAGGTAGACCCATCCTTGGTACGGATAGCGGATATCTCCAAGACAATCAATTGCGCCCTCGCGAAAGCGGTGCGGAAACGGTTGCGTCCTCTAGGCGTAAGCAAGGGGATTCCCGTCGTATTTTCCACCGAGTTCGCCGATCCGGACGCGTGATCGAAGTTGAAAACGAAACATGTAAACGTACGACCACGGGAACGGTCTCTTATATGCCGGCAACGTTCGGTTGTTTCCTTGCCTCGCACGTCCTAAGAAACTTGATATGATACAAACCGAAGGAATAACGAAAAGTTTCGGTGCCTTACAAGTATTGAAAGGCATCGACCTCACGATAAACAAGGGCGAGGTTGTCGCTATCGTAGGCCCCAGCGGGGCGGGTAAGACAACCTTGTTGCAAATCATCGGCACGCTCGACGCACCGGATAGCGGGCGACTGGTTATCAATGGCACGGAGACAAGACGATTGGGCGATAAGGAATTGGCGGCTTTCCGCAACCGGAATATCGGCTTCGTCTTCCAGTTCCATCAATTACTGCCGGAGTTCACGGCCTTGGAGAACGTGATGATCCCGGCACTGATCGCCAAGGAGAAATCGGCCGTGGCCGAGAAGCGAGCGAAAGAGATGCTGGACTTCCTGAAACTCTCCGATCGTATGGCACACAAGCCCGCCGAGCTATCCGGTGGAGAAAAGCAACGGGTAGCGGTAGCCCGTGCGCTTATCAATAACCCGGCGGTTATCCTCGCCGACGAACCTTCGGGAAGCCTCGATACCAAGAACAAGGAAGAATTGCACGCCCTCTTTTTCGAGTTAAGAGACCAGATGAACCAGACGTTCGTCATCGTGACGCATGACGAACAGCTGGCTACAAACACGGATCGGGTGATTCATATCAAGGATGGAGTGGTAGAAACGAACTAACAACAAGGGGGTTTATTTACAATACCCGTAGTTTCACCGTCTTTTGGTCGTAGGCGATCTCCGTGCGGATAATGTAGATGCCTGCCGGGAGATCGAACGTATAAGTCGGACGGGCGGGATATAAGGTACGTACCAAACGACCCATCGGCGTAAACACCTGTATCCGCTTCAACGCCTCGCTAGCACTGGCCACTATCCTACCCGATACGGCGGAATAGACAGAGATAGATTCTACGTTGTCCACCCCCTCATTACCGGTAGGCGAGCCCGCACTTAGGAAGTAACGTCCATGGCTGCTGCCGTCCAAACGCAAGGTATACGTATTGTCCGACAACTCCGTACTTTTACGGGTCACGGCATCGTACAGGTAAAGCGTCTCCGCCCAATCGCCGATACCCTCTATCGTCAGTGTAACCTCCCCCTTACCCTCGCCGGCATATACGCCAAGGGGCACTTGGTCGATCCGTCGTACTACGTTCACACCCACGGCACGAGTCCCGGCGATAGTGTACACCTGCGGGATCTCCTCCAGTTCCGTATCCAGCAAGATTACGGCATCCTTATCTGCCTCATAGCTATTCGCGGCATCATCCTGCCGCATCAACAAGGCCGTGCTACGATATGCATCCCGCTCTGCTGTCAGCCTCAATTACCGGGTTTTTGGCCGTAGCGTACGTAAGGAAGAAGAGACCTTCTCCGACTCTCCTTGCATCATGGAGGGATCGAAATGAACCACCTTCAGATCGGTACCGGTTGCCGTACCTTCCGCTTTCGTTTGAGCCGCATCTTTCAGCTCTACGAAGAAGGCTTGCATGGAGGCGATAACGGCTCCGGATGTAGCATCAGTAACATTTCCACCTTCCCATGCCACATCAGGTGTACCGACAACAAGCCCCTCCTTCACATCCAATGTCCAATATTTTTGCTCTAAGATAGCCTCATTCTCTTTCAAGAAACGAACGATATCCAACGGATACATATAAGGATTACCCAACAGGAAGTGCTTGCCGTCACCATCAGCAATAACACGGACGGTTCCATTATCCGTATTCCACCAATCTTCCGTTCCATTCACATCTGTCAATACCACCTTGATCGACTTGTTATCTGCCAGTTTACCAGCATTGATCCGATTTGCTAAAGTCGGGGCTTTGGTCATGGCGGCTCTCAATGTAGCGCTTTTCGTATCCGGTTTCCACGGTTCATATTTGTAGGAGTCATCCGCTTTCGCAGGCGTACCAATACTTCTCACCTAAGCCGGTCGCATTCTTCTTTTCTACGCTGGCATAGAATCCCTTTCCTAAAGCGTAGGGCACATTCACATCGTTATATTCACGGCTCCAGTTGGATTGGACTACCTCGTAATGAGTTGTATCCAAACCATTCTCCGGAAAAGAAACTATTTGATCTGCTTCGCTCTTCGGCACGTACATCGTGATCGCCTTGTCCCAAGCTTTCTGGTAGAAGGCTGGGGCTTGGCGGTCGTTGTCAGCCGTGCTGTAGGTGATATCGGCGAAAGCATAGGTGTTCTGACGGCCCGTGTTCTTCACGGTGTACATATCGCCGGCGAATACGCTTTGCAGGGGCGATGCCATCCAATATTTCGCATCAGGTGTCATCTCGAATTCCACATGGGCAGTGTCGTACGTCAGGAATTGCTGACGGCGTAACTGCGCCTCGGGTTTGAAATAGATAGCCTTTACCTTATTTATATAGTACGGAGCTACGATAAGTCCTTTATCATTCTTATTTACCGCCATATCGTATTGGATATATTGGGTAGCCTTTGTTTTAGATGTCGTATCAATTCCTTGCAGTAAATTCTTATCCTCTTTCAAGTCTTCCAATTCCAGTGTCTGCCCTCCCGGATCGTGATACGGGTGAAATGAAGCGGGGCGAAGGCGGCAGTCACAAGATCATTACCGTTGGCATCCTTTTTGCTTTCTCCCGTTTGATCTATATACAAATCCCCTTCCGTGGATTGCTGCCAGTTCGCATCATTATACCATGCCTCAGCATCCTCACCGATGTTCTTACCCGTCCAAGTCAAGTATTCCGGTACGATCTTGATAAGTAAGGTCGCATATCCCTCGCAAGAGCCTTCTACGAAGTTCCATCCTTATATTCACCGAATGGAATATAAAGTGAATAGATTTGGCCTTCGGCGAATTTTTCATAGGCACCCTCCTTAAAGGTCATCGAGAATAACCCGCCGCCATTATCTGTTTCAGTTTCAGCTTTCGCAGACAAAGCCGTCAAATCACCTACCTCTATATAAGTCTGCCCTTGCCGCAAGAATATAGTCGTAGCGTTACCGTTAGGCTTACCCAATTGGTTAGATTTTTTCATACCCATTGTCAAGCCTTCTCCTTGAATTAGGAATATCGTTTATGCTTCCTTCTATGATATTCGGCAAGCCGATACGGCAGGGCACATTGATAATGAGCCATTTCTTCCGGGTATTCCACATCCGGAAAACCGACTAACAGTGTCGGGGCGGGAGCGGCTTCCAATGTTTTTTCCTGAGGTCTTTCGCAAAAGAGCCATTTGCGTCGATCACTCTCAGTAATACTCTCTGGCAGATAAGGAATCGCTACCACTTTTTTTACCCAACGGAATTCCGCATATCCAAACTTCCCGCCAATCACTAATTTTGGCTCTGTGTCCACATCACCTAAGAGCAGTGTCTTCAATTCCTCAATTAAATCAGGCTTATCTTTATATTTGTCTTTACAATACTCAATCAAAGCTTCTGCCTGGAAAGACAAGGCATTCTTTTCATCAGGAAGTTGATTTCTATAAGACCTCAATATATCTTCTAATGATACCCCATGCCTCTCATGGAACGCCGCAAATTCCAGCGAGTCGCCCAAGAACCAATCGAACGTATATGAATAATTCTTGAAAGCTTCTATCTCTTCAAACTTATTCAGTTCCCCTGTCAGATTTTGGTCATCATCCACCTCTTCAACCCATACGGTCGCTTCCTCGATCTGACTGATCCGTCCCTCGCAAGCGATCATGCCCTCCGGCAAATCACTTTTGGTATTCGCTACGACCGTGAAGGAAGGGAGTACGGTGAAAGGGGTAGTCAGCAAGCAAGGATCTTGGAAACTACTTCCCGCATAGGCATTCGGGAAATCCACGACTTTATCGCTAGTAACTGTCGCGGCCGCACTAAAGATTACCACATCATACTTACCGGAGGCAGGCTCTACCTTCGTCCCGCTTCCGTAAGGTCTCTCACCTTTATATCTCAACTCAGTCTTGTCCACATCAATGGCACTCAAATGGATGGTATTGCTATTTCCTTCATCCCACCAAGGCACAGAGGACGAGAAATACCCATCACGGAACATACGGCTCGTATCAGTTCTTCATATTTATTGTCATATCCATCCATTATTTGATCTATCTGACTCTCCATGTCTTTCGGATCAGGAATCTTATAGTTCCACTCTGATCCTGATTTGTCACAAAGATCTCCCAAATTTTGTTTCAAATATGCGATATACTCTTCTTTCGGGAACGGATCCCCATTTGTTTTTTGGGCATGCGCGTCTATGTCTTCATCCCAAACTCCTTGCTCAGCTACATCATATAAGAAATCATTGATCATACGCAGGTTTACGACAATTTGTCGTCGCATCGCAGTTTCATAATTTGTCAGATCCTCAAATCCTTGATGCTTTAACCCATCTTTAGTCGGAACGATAATACGATACACCTTGCTTCGGTTGTTATAGTTCTCATTCTTATAGTCCTTCAAATCCGTATTCAATGTAATCCAATCTTCAGGCTTCGTTATATCCCCATTTTCCTTTTTATCGGTAGCTCCAATATAAACGTTTCCGATCGTTTCATTAAGATTATCATTTCTTTTCGTTGGATCTCCACCCATCAAACCATAGCGGTATTTCCATATATGCTTGAATCTTCCGTTATTCCATCCCCCATATTCAGATCGGACAATACATCCGGATTAATGCTCCAACCCATATTCTTGAGTAGAAGTTCGTAATCCGTGGCAACGGTTAGACTGGCAGAGGAACACACGTCCACCTCGCTTTACGTCAATTTTCGGTATGGAGCGATAAATACGCAGACCATCGATGGCGTAGTCCGCACCATATGAATGGATGGCGTTATTTTGCACCTCCAAATAATATTCATCAAAGTCATTAGATCTTCAGAGAATGAAAATGAATACATTAATTGCTGCCATTTACCAATGTATTCATTAGTTTCATACCCTTGATATGCTTCGCGCATTGTATAATTTGTCAAAGCATCTCCAGAAGTAAACCGATGAAGAATCACATCGGCTCCATTTTCCTACCTATAAAATTTATATTAATATTAGGAGGAATAGGTTTGCCGGCTTTCGAACCTGTAGAAGTTTCATTCGCTCTTGTAGTCATATCATTTACCCAAAAATTCACCAAAATACCCGTATGACTACAAACTATTCCGTCTAATTTAATCTTCACCAAACGTCCCGGCAGATTCGCAGCATCTACATAATAGAAAAATCCCAATTTTTGGTGATTTGTATTATAATATGTTCGGTCATATATTGTCCTTTGCGCAACAGAACTTCTTTTAGATCTATCATTATTAGGAGCATTCTCTCTTAAAGTCGGAAACCAGTAATACTGCAAATTCGTAGTTTTCTTTGAGCTAAAATTTCATATGAAACAATAGTTGTAGCCTTCTCTGCTCTTGTTTCAGAAACCTCTAATAAATTGGCAGTACGATATAATCCATATTGATTTTGCAATGGAGTCAAACGTCCACGTGTACGATGATAATCCAATGGCGCATAGCCCGTAACATCTGGCTCCAACACATTCCCTTATCAGTATCTGCCATAGGAAATTGAGGTTTAACCATATTTAAAGTATAATTATTCTTTAATTGTTCAAGTGTAATTGAATCTCCCCGGTCAAAATTTATATAACCAATCATTTCATAAATATCTGGATGTTCATCCGGTTTCCGCTTTGGATCTGTTATTGTATTCAAATTATCCTCTAATACAAATCCTGCGCCGCTGATCGGTATCAACGTGTATTTATAAAGTAAAGGACTCCTCTTTCCTCCTGTTTCATCAACAGCCCAAACCTCCAATATAGATTGTTCTGTAATATTTAAAGAATCAACTATTTGCTCTAATGGTTTTAATTTACCAGTCTTAGTACTATTACCACAAACATATTTGTACGCATAGGTCTTTCCTTTTATTATATTTTCACCCTCATACCACGCATAATTATTTGCGATCGAACCTAGTTGTACATTAAAAATTTCATTACTCTGCGACGTAAATATATCCTCTTTTATAAATGCATTGGATTGATCCGCACCAGAACTTCTTATTTGTCCAGCAATAACACTTGCTGGACGAATAACAAACTTATAACGTATAGAGAGTGTCGGTTCTATAATTTCATTTGTTCCAGATCCCACAAGGTCTGTATTCAGACTCACATCACAAACCACTACGTCATTTTCTACAGTATTGACCTTATATTTGACAGTAGAAGCTCCCGTGGCACTAGCAGACTTCCGCAATTCCTCATTGCTTCCACTTGGATTATAAAAAAAATCATATGCAAAAAGAGATTTGCCATCACTGGTTGATTTCAATGTCTTTTGATAAGTAGCAGCACTAAGAACCGTACCTCCTAATACTGGTGGATGATCCTCGTCAAAAGTAATATCTGTCCCTGCGATCTTGCCCTCTATAGACAGCATGTTTTTATTCCCATCCTCTCGATACCAACGCACATACCATCTATAATATGGATCCGATACACCATCATTATTCCTCAACTCAGGAATAAACAACTCCCTCTCTTCCCCATCTGCACATACACCGTATCCACACGTTCGGTAATACCGGTTTGGGGTGAACCATTCTTATAATTGATCGTGTACGTCTGCCCCCACGCCGGCACAGCCACACCAGCGGAAAAAATTAACAAGCAAGTTAATAACAAGGATTTATATCGTAGGTTGATTGATGGTTTCATCCGTCAGGTCCTCCTTTTTTAGTTTATTGTTGTTATATTATGGTTGTTATTTGTAGTTTCTGATCTTGATGGTGTAGGGGATTTGCATCTCTTGCTTCTCCTGACCCACATAATAGTTCATAATGAGCGTGAGGATGACTGTAGCATCCACGTTCATCC
>ENA-OQAS01001071-OQAS01001071.1-human-gut-metagenome-genome-assembly--contig:-NODE-1071-length-13308-cov-1.810637_pt1 | contig 13308 bp, 21 predicted proteins | sample MGYA00242733_ERZ504523 | MGnify/ENA primary metagenome ERZ504523 (study PRJEB26092, sample SAMD00036239) | human gut metagenome | host: Homo sapiens | study: EMG produced TPA metagenomics assembly of... | reverse complement strand
CTTTTAACTTTTCATAAATCTTGCCTGATCCACTTGCCAGACATCCGGTTCCCCCGCAAACCAGTACTCTACAGTCAGCCGATTGTTTTTCTGACATTCAATACGATATTCCTTCAGTTCCGTTCTGTTTTCAATTTTCATTTTCTTCACCTCTCAGTTCTTCAAGAAGTTTGATTACCTTCTCCGGTGACATCTTCGGATGTACTTCATCATTAACTGTTATCGCAGGTGCAAGTCCACAGGCTCCAAGACAGGATACAGTCTCTACTGTAAAAAGCATATCGTCTGATGTATGCTTGTGCTCATTTAACCCCAGCTCTTTATACAGCGCTTCCAGGATCGGAATGGATTTACGCACATGACAGGCTGTTCCGTCACAGACCTTGATCACATACTTTCCTTTCGGTTCAAATGAAAAATTCTCATAAAAGCTTGCCACACTGTACGCTTTTGCCTCTGTAATCCCGATCTGTTTTGCTACATAGGTAAGCAGTTCCGGTGGAAGATAACGGTATTCCTCCTGAATATCCTGAATGATCGGTATCAATGAGCGTTCCTCCCTTGTATGCATGGCAATGATCTCATCCGTTTTCTGATAATAAGATGCATCTAACATTCCATTTCCTCCTTCGTCATATTGTACATTTCCTTCTTATTATTCTATCATTTTTATGACATTATAACATATATCTATAGTTTTCGTTTATACGTTTCATATATGATAACTATATATTTTCCAATATATAATAATACAAGAATCAAAAGTATCAGTATTTATGAATAGACGGATAAATATGTACCCAGCTCATCAAATACACAAAAAGAGCAGAATGGATATATCTTGGTCCGATATATCATTCTGCTCTCATTTACATCATTTCACGGATTGCTTCTTTTAAATGCTCAATAAATTCTCTTTCGTACAATTTTTTCTGATAACCCTTTTTGTAGATCAGCACATCCCGGATCATCTGTCCGGAAAATCCGGCATGCTTCTGCACCAGATTGTAATTTTTCCTTAATTTTTCCGGTACTGGCGATACCCACATATAACTGTTTTTTACTTCCCGCAAAATATCAAACTGGCTTCCCCTTTCAAAAATATAAATTTTATTATGTGGATGAAGCGACTCTCCATTCTCACTCAGCTCGGTGTATTCTCCGGTCGGAAGTTTCCAGTCCCCATGCAGGATTTCCACACCATCTTCCAGTTCTTCTCTTGTCTCTAAATCCCTCTTTGCAAGATCTCCATCCGCAGAAGTTAAGATCACATACGGAAGCTCTGCCAGAAGTTCTGCATCCAGCCCTTTCAGATCAAGAAGCGACTGAAAATAAGGTTCATTCTCGCACAGATACCGGATGATTCCCATGGAATACCCGTTCTGCAACACATTTTCAATGGCATGCATAGAACTGTTTTCCTGAAATTCTGCTTTGATCGCCGTTTCCTTGCTCTGCATTCCGATAAACTCTGCAAATGCACTGGAAATGTAACTTGCCCTCGGAACAGTAATCTTAAATGAGAGATTTTCTTTCCCCAGATCACTGCAGTCCCTTTTCATTTCCTCTATTTCGTAAATGATCCTTTTGGCATACTCCAGAAATTTCTGTCCTTCTCTTGTCGCCTTAACTCCCTTTGACGACCGTTCAAAGATAGAAATTCCAATTCCCGCTCCAGATGCTTGATCGCTTTACTAAGATTTGGCTGCGCCACATAAAGTTCCTTCGCCGCCTTTGAGATTGACCCACTCTTATCGATTTCAACTACATAATGCAAATCTGTCAGATTCATCTTCCCCATCTGCCTTTCTGATCTCTGACTTTATCTCCCCACAACTATTTTCTGAACTTTTATTACAGATTCTTTTCCAGCCATTTACAGACTTCTGAAAATGTTCTCCCTGTTTCTTTTGGTCTTCCTACCGCAACAAGAACTGCCCCTGTTTCCTTTGCTGCCTGTACCTTTTCTCCAAAGCCTCCGGCTTTTCCCGATTCTTTGGTCACAAGTATTTCGCGCCTGTCTGATGGATCGTAGCCACGTTCATCTCCTTTGAAATGGTCCCTGCATTGCAATGAGATGCTTTCCCTCAAAACCAAGCGCGACCGACTCCATAACCGCCTGCTCCGTAGAGAGGACTCTCGCAAAGCAGCGCTCTTTATACTCCGTAAGCTTTGTATATTTTATCAGTTCCTTGCTTCCGGTGGTAATCAGAATCTTTCCTTCTGTATTTTGCAGATATTCCACCGCATCTTCAACCGACTGCGCCCAGATCACCCGATCCGCTTCATCCGGCACTGCTTCCATCTTCTCCCGCAGGCAACGCAGATACTGCACACCGGAGATTTCGCAGGCTCTCCTTATCTCCCCAGTCACGAGCTGTGCGAATGGATGAGTTGCATCGATCACCAGATCGATCTGCTTTTCCTTTATCATCTCTGCCATCTGCTTCTGATCCATACGCCCAAAAAAGACTTCCGCATTCTCATGCTCTCCGGTACATTCTTTCCATATTCGGTTGCGGCACTGACATAAACTTTTACATTTCTTCCATCCAGAAATTCCGTAATCCGCCTTCCCTCTGTTGTCCCTGAAAATATTAAATCCGCTTCATATTCTGATCCTTACCTTCTTTTCTGCCACTGCTATTGTCACCCGGTTCATGCACTGCTTCGGCATCAGAAGCCTGCCATCCTCTCCGGCTGCAAGGATCGCCGCCCGCTCACAGACATTGTCCACACCTGTGACCTTCCGGACAAACTCCGAATGGGAGCTGACACATTTAACCTTTCCCAACTCTTCTGCCGAAAACGTGTAAAATGGAAGCTTCCACTTTGCCGCATAAGAAAGTAATCCCGCTTCTTCTTTTTTCAAATCAATACTGTCGATCTCACTGACTTCCTTTTCTGTAAATCCAAGGATCTTTTTGACCTCATTGACCGCACTTTGGATCTCTTCTTCGGAAATCCCTTTGCGACATCCGATTCCCAGCACCAGGTTCTTCGGCGGAAGATCCAGAATCGTCTCTTCTTCCCGCCTTCGCCACTTCTTCCTGCAATCCGGATTCCATATGGATAGTTTCTGAGAAACTCTTCTGTTTCACATAGCTTTAATTCCTCCGGAAACTTTCCTTCTACTGGAAATACACTGTAAAGTCCAATCTTATTCCCATCCAGAACCACAGCTGAGATCTCCTTTGCCTTTTTCCGGTCTGTCAGTACCAGACCATTGCTTTTGCAAATACATCTACTGCAAACTTTTGTTCTACATCCGTTGCTGTAGTAAGTACTGCCTGCGCATTTATTTTCTCCGCGATTTCCTTTGCAAGCTCTACAGCTCCGCCCACATGTCCCGACAGGAGCGGAATCACATAGCTTCCTTTTTCATCCATCACCAGAACCGGCGAATCGGTAAATTTGTCCTTCACGTGAGGGGCGATCATCCGCACTGCGATTCCTGCCGCCCCGATAAAAAACAAAGCCTTCTCTCCCCAGAGGCTGCCTATCCACTTTTCTTATCTTCCGGAAAAGCATGAAATCCGTATAATCTGCAAAACCTGTCAAAGTATACACTTTGACACGGTATCCGCTTTGTATGAAATTCTCTCTGACTTTACAGCCATCTGACAGCCTGCATCTGTAAAACTCAAGATTACAATTTCCATAAACTTTAGTATTTCTCCATCTGCTCCACGTTCAGTACAAAAATCGTACTTCCGCCTACCTGCACATTGATCGGAACGGACGGTGCTGCGCTCATGCTGCTCTGTCCTGAGATCAATGCCGGGTTTGCATAAGTGATCGTCTTTCTTTCGCCAGAATTCTTCTTGATGATCTTCAGTGCCTCTGCTACCTTCTCATCATCCACTACAACCATGATCGTGGTGCTCTTTTTCTTCAGAAATCCACCGGTTGTAGCCAGCTTTGTTACCATGTATCCGGCAATATTCAGTTCCTCTATCGTCTCCAGTTCATCATCCTTATGCAGGATCGCCATAATCATCTTCATACAAAAACCCTCCTGTCTTATCTGGCTTTTGATGCCAGATTCCTTTTTCTTTTTATTTTACCGCATTTACCTGGAAAGGTAAACGAAAATGTTGCATTAAAATATTTTAAAAGATTAGTTGAAATCCAAAACGAACTTTAACTTTGTGCATTACCTGTTACAATAATCTTCTTCAATCCTGCCATCCAGTATCCGGATCACCCGGTGTGCCTGACTGGCAATCTCTTCATCATGTGTGATGATAATAACCGTTCTGCCTGACCTGTGCAGTTCTTTCAGGATTTCCATGATCTCCTGTGTTGATTTCGTATCCAGATTTCCGGTCGGCTCATCGGCAAGAATGATCGGCGGTTTTGCGGCAACCGCTCTTGCCACCGCAACTCTCTGCTGCTGTCCTCCGGACATTTCATTCGGCTTATGCTTCATCCGGTCTTCCAGACCGACACTTTTCAGGGCTTCCATCGCAAGTTGCTTCCTCTCATTTTTTGACACCCCGCGGTATACCAGCGGAAGCTCTACGTTTTCAACTGCATCCAGATTACTGATCAGGTTGAATCCCTGGAAAATGAAACCGATCTCTTTATTCCGCACATCTGCAAGCTGATTATCTGTCATACTCGCCACATCCTGCCCGTCCAGAACATACTTGCCGGAAGTCGGTGTATCCAGACAACCGAGCATATTCATCAGCGTTGATTTTCCCGAGCCTGAATGTCCCACAATCGCAACCAGGTCTCCTTTTTCGATATCCAGATCGATCCCGTCAAGTGCACGGACTTCATTCTCACCCGGATTGTAGATTTTCTTCATATTTTCTATATGAATCAATGCCCCCATAAATGTTCTCCTTTTCTTTTCGCTCTACTTTACGTTCCTGTTTTCAATATACCTTATTTTGAATCCAATCACAATGCTATCCTCCTGGCATCATGAATTCTTAAGAATTTCCATTGAAAACATCTTTAAATTTCCTTCTTTATAAAAATTATCAATTATACATCTCGTTTAAAAACACTTATGATAAACTATCAGTATAAAAAGGAGATCTGAAAATGACCAATTTAAAATTACCGGAAGATTTTGAAACCTATCCGGAAGCAAGAAAGAATGCTTTTCTGAAAATGAAAGAGCTGAAGGAGTCCGGGCGCAGAATTGTCGGAGTTTTCTGTACCTACACCCCATGGGAACTGATTGAAGCTGCAGACGCAGCTGCAGTTGTACTTTGCGGGATCGGAGATGACAATATCCCGATTGCAGAGACCAGACTGCCACAGAACCTTTGTCCTCTGATCAAGCAAGCTACGGTGCCGCCCTCGCTGACCGCTGTCCATTCTTCTATTTTTCGGACATGGTACTCGCAGAGACAACCTGCGATGGAAAAAAGAAAATGTATGAACTGATGTCTGAGCTTAAGCACTGCCATATTATGCAGCTTCCACCAGGAAAAATAGGCCGCGGTGCGCTGGAATTCTGGAAACAGGAGGTAATCAGCGTCAAAGAAGATTTGGAGGATTTCTATCACATAAGGATCACAGATGAGCAGATCCGCAAAGCAATCCATCTTCGCAACCGGGAACGCAAGGCCGTCCTTGACTTCTTTGAGATTGGACGCTTAAAACCGACTCCGATTACCGGTTATGAGATCAACACGGTTATTTCCTCGAACGAATTCACGGTTGATCTGGAAGAAAAAATCGAATACCTGGAACACCGTACCGCTGAGCTTAAAGAGCTTTATGAAAAGGAATATAAAGGCAAACCATCCCGTCCAAGAGTTCTCATTACCGGATGTCCGACCACCGGCGTGATCGACAAAATTGTACGCCAGATTGAAGAACTCGGAGCAGATGTTGTCGGCTTTGAGAACTGTTGCGGTCCACGTGAGAAAAAAGATCCGATTGATGAGACAAAGGATCCAATCACTGCAATCGCCGAAAAATATCTTCGTGTAAACTGTTCGGTCATGAGTCCGAACCCGGGACGTCTCGAGGCGCTTGATGCCCAGATTGATGAATATCAGGTAGATGGTGTCGTTGAGGTCCTTCTGCAGGCATGTCATACCTTTGCCATTGAGTCCGATGCGATTCGCACCTTTGTCACCAAAGAAAAAGGACTTCCGTATATTGCGATCAATACAGACTATTCTTCTGGTGACCAGGCACAGATCAATACAAGACTCGGGCATTTATCGAAATGCTCGGTTAAAAGAAAATCCGGTGATCTTCCTTCGATCACCGGACTTCTTTTTTTCTCTTTTGGCAGAATCATTTAGCTTCTTCTTTCCCTTCAACAAGGCTGTTCAGCTTCTTGTTAGCCAGGAAGATAAGTGCTGTAAATACTAACATAATGACTGTGATTCCAACAAATACAGGGAACACATCAAATTTTTCAATAAATGCCTGTACAAACGGGCTTAACTTGTTTGCCCCAAATGTAGAAATTGCGATAACTCCCATCAAAAGTGAGAGATATTTCTTCGGTGCATACTTACTTACAAATGCATTACGCAGCGGTGAGAAACACATCTCTCCGATTGTAATAACCGTTACAAACAGGAATGGCCAGAAAACGCTTGCTTTTACAGAAGCATCTGTGCCAACTCCGCGAACCAGTTCACATACAACCATTACTCCAAACGAAAGTCCTACAAAAAGGAAGCCAAGTGCTACTTCTTAAACATATTCATATCGCCCTGCGGACGCTCTGCAAGTTTCTTCCAGATGGCTGCCATCACACCACCAAGAACGACACACAAAAGTCCGTTCCATGTAGTAGTAACCCATGACGGCGGAATGTCAAAAGAGCCAATACTCATCTTCACATAATCGGTCATATAAATGACAAGCGCAAGATCCTGCTGATAGTAGAACAGCCAGAAGATAACGGAGAGTGCCGATACAAGGATGATCGCTATCATACGGTTTCTTTCCAATTTTGTAAGCGGCTGCTTGTCGTTCTTCCCATCGTCTTTCTTTTCGGTAGACCCGATCACATTTCCATTCTCATCCGTAAGATACTTGAATGGTTTCACACCCTGTCCCTGAAGGTTTTTCCAGTTCAGCACAAACCATGCCAGACCAACGATGCACCAGATCGATGCCACAAAGAAGCACTGACGGAATCCAAGCACATCGCCTTTTTTAAATAAGTGGAGATACAAAAATCCGGTAAGCAGTGAACCTACGAAAGCCCCAACATTTACATAAGAATACTGAATGGAAAATGCAGCATCCAGAAGCTCTTTGTTCTGATATTGTCTTCCGATCAGAGCGTTTAAGTTTCCTTTGAAAAGACCGGTTCCAATCTATACAAGAATGATCATCAGATTGACCATTCCCGGACTGTTGCCTTCCAGCCTACCAGATATCCGATTGCCATGATAATATATCCCAGAGAGATCGCATATCTCGCTCCCAGCCATCTGTCAGAGATAATTCCTCCGATCAGCGGTGCCATATAGGTGTACGCTGTCAGATTCGCTGCCATGACTGCCGCATCTGTTCGCTCAATACCAAGACCACCCTGTAAAGTTGCAGTGATCAGGAATAGAAGCAAGATTGGCTTTGCTCCGTAAAATGCCAGGCGTTCAAACATAAATGTGATACAACAGGCATAAAAGCCTTTTGGATGTTTTTCATTAGTCTGTGCTTTTCCCATTACTTTTTATTTCCTTTCTGTTTTGGCGACTGTCGACAATCATCATTCTTTATAAGTAATATAGCATAACTTCACCACTTTTTCAATACAGCTCATGTCTTACACTCTTTTTTTGTTATAATTCAACAAAACACAGCAAAAAAGATGTGGAATATTACTATCCACATCTCTTCATTATTAATATTTATCCATTTACTACTATCTAAAGACTGTAACCTCTCTCTGTATCCTAGACAAGAAAATCAAATGAAAATCCGGAATCCTCTTCCGACAATCCCTGCTCTTTCAAAAGCCTTCGGATCGTTCTCATGTAATGTTCGGAAAGAACGTGACAGATTTTCTCCTTGTTCTTTTCCCTGCAGGCATCCACCAGTTCTTTATGAATCGGATACTGTCTTTCTAACACACGCTTTTTATCCGTGCTCAGGCTGAAGCCCGTAACAATATTTCCATAATTCAGCTCTTTCCATGCTTTATAGAGCCTTGTCATACCAGTCATCTCTACAAGCAGTCCATGCATCTGGTTATCATAGACAAAACCTGGTCAAACTGCTCTTCATCCAGTTTTTTCATTTTTTCCAGCACTTCTTCCATCCGGCAAATGGTATCCTCCGGAACGTTTCCGCCCATCAGCTTCACTGCCATGGTTTCGTAATTCGCCCGCATAAGGTAAATTTCAAATGATTCTTCCAGTGTAATTTTTTTTACAGAACATCCTGCATTTCTTACATATTCTATAAGTCCTTCATTCTCCAGCTGTCTAAGTGCCTCACGAATCGGAGCCCTGCTTGTCTTAAATTCCTTTGCCAGATCCTGTTCCACAATCTTCTGTCCCGGCTCCAGCTCCTGGTAAATGATCCTCTTCCGGATAATATCTGCAATATTTTCTCTTAGTGTTCGATATATTAATTCTGCCATTCCTTTTACCCAACCTTGTTACTCATTCTCTGCCATTTCGGTGATCTGACACCATAATTATTATAACAGGACATTTTCTTTCCTGTCTATAAAAATTAGAATGCACTCTGAATTTTATTTTTCTATCGTTCCTCGAAATATGCCTTCTTCCAGATTCAAAAAAACTTGCAGAGAGTTCTTCCGGAACTCCCTGCAAATACTTCTTTATACAATTTCAAACACACCATCGCCTGCTGCCTTGATATGACAGCTGTAAAATTCTTTGGATGCCTCGATCAGATAACCCGTATCCTTTACACCGGAAGTCTCATAAGCCGAATGCATTGCGAGCTGCGGAAGTCCGATATCCACGGTATTCATGGATACCTGCGCCATTGCAATATTTCCCAGTGTACTTCCACCTGCCGCATCCGAACGGTTTGCAAAAAACTGCACCGGTACACCTGCCTTTTCACAGATTGCCTTGAAAATCGCAATACTTACTGCATCACTGGTATATTTCTGACCGGCATGAGATTTGATCACGATTCCTTCGTTCATATAGTTACAGTTATTTACATCCGTCTTCTGCTGATAATTCGGGTGTACTGCATGTGCATTATCACAGCTCAGCATAAAACTTCCGGCAACTGCACGATAGAAATCTTCCTCATCTTTCCCAGTGCCTTGTTGATCCGACAAAGCACATCCGACAACAGTGTCGATGCTGCTCCCTGCTTGGTTCCTGATCCAACCTCTTCATTGTCAAAGCAGCAAATACATTGATATTTTTTGCATTTTCTCCTGCAAGGAAACCATTCAGTGACGCAAACGCACACTGCAGATCATCCAGCTGTGGGCAGGATAAGAATTCCTTCTCTCTTCCCCATACAGATGGCTCCATCCTGTTATACAGGAACAGATCCATACCATAAATCTTCTCTTCTTCTACGCCAAGCTCTTCTGCGATCAGTTTTTTCATCTCACCTGGTTCTTTTGCCGATCCGGCAATCGGAAGCATGTCTACCTGTTTGTTGATCGCACGGCCTTCATTGACTGCGCGGTCCATATGGATTGCAAGGCTTGGAATCATCAGAAGATTTCTTTCTACCTTGACCAGTCTGGTCTCCATTCCACTGTCCGTCTTTACAATTACGCGCCCTGCTACCGATAACGGACGGTCAAACCAGGTAGAGCAGATCATTCCGCCATAGCCTTCTGTATTCAGAACGGTGTATTTTTTCTTCACCTCTATCTCTGCATTCTCTTTGATCTTAAAGGTCGGTGAGTCACTGTGGGACGCAGTTACATGAAAGCTGTACTCATCCAGTTGGTTTCCGACTTTAAATGCAAGAATACTGGAATGGTTACGAGTTACATAATATTTTCCGCCTTTTTCTATTTTCCATTTTTCCGACTCTTTCAGCTCCTGAAATCCTTCTTTTGTAAGAATATCCCGGATTGATTTTACTGCATGGAAAGCAGTCGGCGAGTTCTTTATAAATGATGTGAGTTCTTTAATTGTCTGGTTATCCATAATGTTTCCTCCTGGCATTTCAGCCCTTTATTTCCAGATTCTTTTGCACGTTCACGTTCGGCAAGCTTCGGCATGATAATTCCAAGTGCAGTCAGCACTACCGGTGTGATCACATTCATTGCAAAGGTAAATGGATTTTTGTTATACATTCCCATTATACAACAGATCAGTGTCACAAAAAAACACCATCCTCCGAAAAAGTATGCGATCTTCTGATTTTTCACAAAACGGTATTCTGCCGGAATCCGGTCATATGCCTTACGAAGCGCAATGTAAGCCACAAATACCCAGGTATAACGAAGCGGCATACATACGGAATTCAGCCTGGTAAGCTGCTGGAGAACCGCTGCTGCTCCCGGAAGGAAGGTCTGCACTACGATGATTGCCCCTGCAAGCACCAAAACCAGTTTAATACCATTGGAATACGCACCATATTTATTCTTTTTACGAAGCCCTGAAGGAATATACTGTGCCGTTTTTTCGTTATCCAGAAGCATACGCAGCGGTGCATCGATACTCAGGATCAGAATTGAAAACTGTCCGATCAGGTTACAGAGTGCATAGATGATCAGGAAAGTATCTCCAATGTGATAGTACTCACCCAGTTTCTGGAATGCCCAGTAAGAACCATTTGCCGCATAAGAATTAAAAGATTCTTCACTGGCGTTAATTACCACCGGGTCAAACATTCTTCCCATCGCGATCGTTCCCAGCATTGCGCATACCAGTACCATAGCAGTCATTGCAATGATTCCTTTCGGGAAGCCTTTGCTTGGATTTTCTACTTTATTTACATAAGGCGAAATTTTTCACATCCTCCGACTGCAAATACAAGGATTGAAAGCGATGAAAATATCCGATATTAAAGTTCGGAATCAGATTCTTCAGGCTGAAATCAATCGTTACATAGTCTGCGCCCGGATTGATCGCCGGTGCTGCAAGCATCATGATAATATATAAAATCGATATTACAAACATACTGGTCCCGGCAAGAGAAAGCAGCTTTTTCAGCGGATTCATTCCTTTACTCGCAATGAAACATCCGATCAGGAATACCCCCAGTGTTGCCATCTGTACGCCAATCGTCGGGAATGTATCATAAGTCTCTGCGTTACGGAATACTGCCCAGCTGAGGGCTTTCAGGCTTCCGCTTCCTTTGCTGGCAATGTACGTAATATGGCATGCCCAGTAGGTCCAGCCTGCATAATAGGCTACCTTCGGACCTATTGTATCGTAAACCCATGAGTTTACACCGCCACCGCTGTTTTTAAAAGCCGATCCCAGTTCCCCAACCATCAGTGAATACGGAATAAAATACAGTACAAACATCATAACCCAGCTTAGGATTACCTGAATTCCGTTAAAATAGATGAATCCGTTCAATACATTTCCAAATCCCCATACTGTTGAAAATGCCATAAATGCCAGCGTCACCACTGTGATTTTCTTATTATCAGACATAATTTTACCTCTCTCGTATTTTCATACATTTCCTTTAATTCTATTAAATTCCCCTTTATTCTGCAAACTGTCTAATGATGTCTTTTACAATAAGGACTGCTTTATCCATTCCTTCTACCGTGATATGCTCAAATACGCCATGGAATGCATGTCCACCCGTTCCAAGATTCGGACACGGAAGTCCTTTGAAGCTGAGTCTTGCACCGTCTGTTCCCCCACGGACCGGTGACACGATTGGTGTAATACCTGCATGCTCAATCGCTGCTTTTGCGTAATCGATCAGCTGCATGCACGGTTCAATCTTTTCGCGCATGTTGTAATAAGATTCCACAATCTCAACTTCCACTTTTCCTTCGCCGTACTTTTATTCATCTCTTCTGCGATATCACAAAGTTTCTGTGCTCTTGCGTCAAAAGATCTGCGATCAAAATCACGGATAAAGTATTTCATCTTAGTCGTTGTCACATTTCCCTGCACGCTGACCAGATGATAGAATCCTTCATATCCTTCGGTTGTCTCCGGTCTTTCATTTACCGGAAGCATCTGGTGGATCTCGGTTGCAATGGTCTGTGAATTAACCATCACGTCTTTTGCTGATCCCGTATGTACGCTGACACCGTGAATGGTGATAAATGCAGTCGATGCATTGAAATTCTCGAACTGAATCTCGCCTTCCTCATCACCGTCCAAAGTGTAAGCATAGTCAGCACCAAAACCTTCCACATCAAAATGCTTTGCTCCTCTTGCAATCTCTTCATCCGGTGTAAATCCGATGCAGATCTTTCCATGCGGAAGTCCTTCTTTGATGATCTCTTCTGCCACGGTAAGAATCTCTGCGATTCCCGCCTTGTCATCTGCCCCAAGAAGTGTGGTTCCGTCAGTTGTGATCAGAGTTCTGCCCTTTAATTCTGCAAGGTACGGGAACTCATCTACTTTTCAGAATATCTCCCGGAACCTTTCAGGACAACGTCCTTCCCGTCATAATTCTCAATGATCTGTGGCTTTATATTTTCCCCTGATGCATCTGCCACAGTGTCCATATGCGCAACCAGACCAAGCGACGGCTTGTCTTCGCATCCAGGAGTTGCAGGGATGTGTCCATATACATATCCCTTATCGTCCACTCTTGCATCTGCGATTCCAAGACCTTTCATCTCTTCTACAAGCATTCTTGCCAGTACCAGCTCTCTGTCTGCTGACGGGACAGTATCGCTTGTCTCATCACTGGTTGTCCATACCGGAACGTAGTTTAAAAATCTTTCGTAAGCTCTCATATTGTTAGGTTCTCCTTTGCTTTTCTTAGTTTCATTTTATTACAAAAAAATGCCGGATGTACATTGGCGAATGTCGACAATTTATGGGGTTTTATTTTGTTCATTATTTTTTAGGTCCTGGCTCTTCTTCGCAAAGATAAAAGTTTTCCACTTTTTCAGGTGTTGTATGTTTCCATTTGATAGTTTTTCGGTTCTACTTTTTCTTATATTGTAGATTTTTCTACAGCATAAGTTCGTGGTAAACTTCGCCGTATAAGTTTTTCCATTTGGCGAGACCGTCTTCCAGGATCATGTAGCTGTGGGCGCTGTTTTCTTTTGGGATGGAAACGGAGCTGGATTTAAGTAGAGGTTCTCGTTTCCGAATGTTCCCAGGCCGGTACGTGGTGTGACCGTGTAGGAGAATATCGCCTGGCTGCATTGGGATTGGGGTCATGACGTTATGATGGTGTCCGTGGGTGGCGTAAATGATCCTGTTG
>ENA-OQAS01001070-OQAS01001070.1-human-gut-metagenome-genome-assembly--contig:-NODE-1070-length-13310-cov-6.531973_pt1 | contig 13310 bp, 15 predicted proteins | sample MGYA00242733_ERZ504523 | MGnify/ENA primary metagenome ERZ504523 (study PRJEB26092, sample SAMD00036239) | human gut metagenome | host: Homo sapiens | study: EMG produced TPA metagenomics assembly of... | reverse complement strand
TTATCACCGTCAGTGATTTTAGTGTAAATTCACCGGAGCTTGGATTTTTGGCATACTTTACAAATATACTTCAGGGTATGCCGCCATACATAAAGACAGATGACAGCGTATTTACCATTCCGGTGTCATGGTTTTTGTTTTACGCGTTTTTATTTTTTATGGTAGGATTTTATCCATTGTCAGATCTGTATGGTGCAGGTAAAAAGACACTGATATTGTCAGGCAGCAGGTTTAAGTGGTTATGGAGTAAGTACATATGGACGGTCATAAATGTGATTATGTATTATGCTGCAATGATACTGGTTCTTGCGGCTGTGACATGTGCAATCGGGAAGTGGAGCACAAAGCCTGATGATATGCTCATGGAAATTGGAATAGATATGCAGCAGTTTTCGACCGGAAATGAAGTGCTTGTATGGCTGATACTGCCGATGTTATGCGCCTGTACAATTGCGGTGGTGCAGCTTACTATCAGTATTTTTGCCGGTGCGATCGTAGGATATATTGTTTCAATAGTTTATCTTGTGGTGTCTGTTTATTGGGTGAGTCCGTTTCTTATGGGCAATTATCTTATGATCATCAGAAACAACAGGCTTTGTGCGGGCGGAATGGATGCGGCTGCCGGAATAATAAGCTGCATTATTGTGATGGTGGTTTCTATTGTGTCCGGAAGTGTGTATTTTAACAGAAAAAATATTTTGTGAGGTATTTTATGAAGATAGAGATAGAACATGTTTCTAAAAAGATAAAGGATGCTCTGGTACTCGATGATGTATGCATGACACTGGAAAGTGGTAATATATATGGATTTCAGGGCGTAAACGGCTCCGGCAAGACAATGCTGATGAGAGCGGTAAGCGGACTTATGTATCCTACAAGCGGCACCATCAGTATCGATGGAAAGGTGCTTGGAAAAAATATGGCTTTTCCGGAAGATAGGTATGCTTATTGAGAATCCTGCCTTTATAGATAGTTATACAGGCTATGACAATCTAAAAATGCTTGCATCAATAAATAAAGGTGAAGTTGATATAAGCATGGCACTTGAAACGGTTGGACTGAACCCGCATGATAAGAGAAAGTATAGAAAATATTCTCTTGGAATGAAGCAGAGATTGGGTATTGCCTGTGCCATTATGGAGGAACCAAAGCTTCTTTTGCTGGATGAACCTTTTAACGCCCTGGACAAGGAGGGGCAGGAAAAACTGTCAGAAATCATAAGGGATATGCGTGATAAAGGAAGTCTTATACTGCTTAGCTCTCACGATAAGGATGAGCTTGAAAATCTATCCGATGTAATCTATCTGGTGGACAGCGGAAGGTTTAAATTGAAGTAACGAGGAGAATTTATTATGAAGCAAAGGAAATCAAAACAAGTAAGACTTTTATCGGGAATGCTCATAGGAATTGTGATGATTGCTGTTTTGGCAAGGATTGTTTATCTGAATCATTGCTATCCATCCCCAAAGGTCATCACATATACAGAAAATGACACTATTAAGCTTGGAAATTATGAGCTAAAGCAGACCGGATGGGAGTGGGGCGATGGCAGTCTCCTAAAAGAAAAATGTCCGGATTATGTATATCATCAGATGGATGATGGCTCAGAAAGTCCTTTTGACAGTGTGCGTGTGGGACTTATAACCTTGTCAGTTACCAAAGTAAAGGACGATACAACATCACTTGATCTTACAAGCCTTGCGTTTGAAATGGGAACCAATGGTAATCAGTATGACATGGAACTGTTTTTTAAATTAAATCCTACTTTGGAAGCTTTGGAGATAAAGCTTAATGCCGGTGAGGAGACGTCCTTTGTGATACCGTATGCAATGAATGAGGGTCTGGTTTCAAAGAAAGACTGGAGCAGGGTAGATAAGATGAAGCTGTATATGGTGCTGCAGTATTATCCGCAGAAGATAAGGTTGTGTTGTAACTGATTTTTAAATTTTTAATTGATCTATATAAAATGTACCAAAAGTGAATAAAAAATGTCATCTCATGTAAATTGTATTGAAAAAAATGTGAAAATGAATATAATTGAAATTGTAATCGATTTCTAATAACAATAATTATTGTTATTAAGTAACTTAAAACATAGTATAGTAAAGGAGAAGCCTATGGGGAAAAGATGTAATGCAAAAGGTATGATTTATAAAGTCGTATAAAAAAGATAAAAACATGTTAGCCGGTATGTTTTCCATACCGGCTAATTGTGTTACAAAATGGGGGAATTATATATGAACAAACATCACAAAACAATATTAATACCAGCCATTTGCATTGCAGCATTTTTTACCATGTCTGCATGTGCAGACAGCAAAATGGCAGATACACAGCAGAAGAATACAGCGGATAAATCAGACACGCAGCAGGGGATTGATATAGCTGCGTATGAGAAAAAGCTTGCCGATAACAGGGAGAATTACAAGCTAAGCTGCGAACAGTACAGCACAGATACCGATACGGTAAAAAACACGGATTACAGGAATTTATCGTTTACAAACTGCACTTTTAAAGATATGCCGGAAACGGATGAACTGTATGTCATGGAGGGTGGAGTACACGGCATTACTACACAGGAGAGCTGGGATACAATAAAGGACTGGCTTGAATCAATCGGTAAGCTCGATACAACTGATATGGATTCGGAGGTAAGGATCGTAAACAGTGACCTTGGAATGGATGATACAAAGGAAACACCATACAGTTATCCGGCTCTTAAGGATCATATGGATCTTGCATCAGGGGCAGGAGCACTTGTAAATACGAATGAGTGTCATATACAGATAGCGGATAATGGCATATATTCCATGAGTGATGGAAAGATAGGAGCATATCTGAATACGTATGCGCATGCGAGCAGTGATGCTCTTGGAACATACACAGATGATGTTGTAAAATCGGGGACAATAGACGAGCTTGGAAAAGAAAGCTATCAGCTTATAAATGGTGAACTGACCATTGGACAGGGGGCAGAGCTTACAGGGGAATATTTTGAAAAAGGTACTCCGTTTGTACCCACAGATGGCATTACATTGTCAGTTCCTGAGGTTCGCGTGTTCAGGCTCGGACAGGTGTACGGATATGATTATATGGTTCAAAGGCAGTACCATGGTGTTCCAATAGCATATCATGATTATGGAAATTATCAGATATATGGAAATGAGTATAATTTTGAAGAGGATATCAAACATGCATATGTAGTGGATTCTGATGGAGTCAGTGCTTATGCGGGAGTTAACGATTCGGAACCGCTGGAAAATTTGTATTCGTCGGATGAGATATTGGGAATAAAGGATGCCGCAGATATTTTAAGCGGGAAGATGGCAAAGTTTTTAAATGTTGATGTACAAAGTGTATGTCTTACATATGTACCGCTTAATTTGGGAGATGGTTCTGAGTGCAAAATATATCTTCCGGCATGGCAGTTTGACGGAATAAACAGGACTAAGGACGAAAACATCAGGATGTATCTTGATGCATTTACAGGAGAGGTCTATTACTATACCTATGGGGAGGCGGCTTAGTATGATAAGGGCGGAAATGAAAAAATATCTGTATTTTCCGTATCTGCTTCTTGCGGTCATAGGATGTGTTGTACTTGCTTTTAGCGCAAATGCGGATTATGATTCGTCAGGCAGTGCCGTGTCGATATTTAGGCTTGCCATAACCGGTATTGCACATAAAAGTAAGCAGCCGATAGAATACAGCGCACTTTTTATGTGGATAAAAGGGATGAATGGCTGGCTTCCGATTATACTGCCGCTTTTAATGTCATTTGGATATATCGCAGTGCTTTCCGCGGAACGGCACAACGGCATGACAGGTTTTTTGCTCATAAGGTCGGAAAATGCAAAGTACTGTGCCACAAAGGTGACAGCAGGAGTACTTACAGGTGGAACTCTTTTCATGATAGCGAACATTGTTTTCGGACTTATGATGCTTATTGCATTTCCGGCATATATATCATTTTCCGTGGATGAGCAGATGATATATGCTGACTGGTACGGAACAGGCAATATGGTACTCATATATGTGGTAAAACGGCTTATAGGTTCTTTCTTATATGGTATGGCGGCAAGTATGTTTGGAATAGGAGCAGCAATATTTTTTAGGGATCGGTATATGCTGCTGTGCCTTCCGTTTCTACTTAATTACATATACACGCAGATTCTGCAGAAACTTACACTTGAAAACCCGGTAGTGGCGAGGTTTAACTTATCAAATCTGATGAATGTGTCGGGTGAGAGCGGCTGGGGATGGACGGTAGGACTTACTATAGTTTGTTATGTGATACTTGTTCTGCTGTATTATGCACAGGTGAAAAGGAGGCATTGCGATGGATAGATTTTCGTTTCGGGCAGCAGTGCACATTGCGCAAGCTGAATTCAGGCAGTGGCTGCGCAGCAGCAGGATAATAATACTGTTTGTCATGCTCGTATTTGTGAATGTGCAGGTGATCGGGCCGCTTCGACAGTGCAAAATGCTTATGGGAGAAATGCTATCCATACCTGAGGCTTTTGTGGCTTTGGGAAATTCGGGAGTTATCCTTCTTATAATACCTATACTTTTTCTTGTGCTGATGGCTGATTTTCCACAGAGGACGGGAATTGACAGGTTTTATCAGATGCGCTGTACAAAGAGGACATGGATATTTGGACAGGCAGTTTTTGCGGCAGCGGCATCCTGTTTTGTGCTTTTATTCCTTTTGGTGTCATCGTGCGTTCTTATGATAGGAACAGGCAGATGGAGTCTTTCATTTTCTGATGCGGTCACACATTTTACTTCAGTTTATCCGGATAGGACGGGAGATTATGTGGTGCAGCTTCTTCCGGGAAATCTGTATCAGCAGATGACACTTGAACAGGCACTTATACACACATTTTGTCTGCTGCTTTTATATTTTATGCTCATATCATATGTGCTGCTTTTTTCGGCTGTCAGCAATCACAGATATGTGGGGATACTCGTAAATGGTTTTGCAATCATACTCGGAGCCGTCACCTGCGAGGTCAGAATGAAGCAGATGTGGATACTTCCGATGGCGCATACGATACCGTGGCTGCACTATGATGAGTATCTTGACAGGATGAATTTTCCGATGTGGGGATCATATCTTTATCTGGGAGCCATAAGTGCGCTGCTTCTTGTGCTTTGCTTTGCAAGGGCAGGACATTATCAGGTAAAGGAATAGGGGGATCGCGCATGATAGAAATAAGAAATGTATCACTAAGACTGGATGGCAAATCAATTTTAAATAATATTTCGCTGACACTTGAACCGGGGAAAATCTATGGACTTGTTGGCAGCAACGGAAGCGGCAAAACAATGCTGATGAAATGCATCTGCGGATTTGTGCATCCGACAGAGGGAGAGATAAAAACAGACGGCAGGCGTGTGGGAAAAGATGTGGATTATTTGCCAAATGCAGGAATAATCATTGAAACACCGGGATTTATACCATATTACAGCGGGCTGCAAAATCTACGGCTGCTTGCCGGAATACGCAGAAAGGTTACGGATGATCAGATACGTAAGGCTCTTAAGATAACAGGACTTGATCCGGACAGCAGACTGCCGGTGCGCAAGTACAGTCTTGGAATGAGGCAGCGCCTTGGGATTGCACAGGCAATCATGGAGCAGCCGGACATACTGATACTGGATGAGCCGATGAACGGACTCGATAAACACGGTGTGGCTGATATACGTGAGCTTTTGATGGAGCTTAAAAAGCAGGGAAAGCTCATACTTCTGGCAAGCCACAATCCAGCAGATATCGAGCTGCTTTGTGATGAAGTATATGAAATGGAGCTGGGAAACATAAGAAATTTCAGTTAATAAAAAGTTTATAATTTTTATTAGCACTCGCTATTGACGAGTGCTAATAATGGTGCTATAACATACTTGTAAACAAAAGAAAGCAAATTTCCAAAAGGAAAGTTACAGGTATATAAGGAGGTATGACCTATGTTATTAACAACTACAAACAACAACTTATTTGATACATTTTTCAGTGATCCATGGTTCAATGATCCTTGGTTTGATGACAGGGACGTACAGAAGGCACAGAAGAAATTATACGACCGACACCGGTTACATCGACCGCGGATATGCCGGTTTTGCACAGATGCTGGCGGAACTTGGTGCCCAAATTGAGCGGGAAATACCGCGGGAAAGCGCCAGCGAGAAAAAAACACCTTCAAAAAAGCAAAATTGACTTGCATTCAGGGCAAAAAGATGATACGATACAGTTATATAAGTGTAAGCAGATAATTTCTGTGCGCTATGCGCAGTTCTACGATAAAATCCGATGGAGGACAAAGTTATGGCACTCATGCTCGATGAAGAAATGGACGAAAACGTTACGACGATCAAGGTGATCGGCGTGGGCGGCGGCGGCGGCAACGCTGTCAACCGCATGGTCAGCGACGGCCTGCAGGGCGTCGAATTTATCGCAATGAACACCGACCAGCAGGCTCTGGCCAAGAACACGCTGCCACCAAGTGCAGCTGGGTTCCAAGCTGACCAAGGGCCGCGGTGCCGGTGCAGACCCCGAGATCGGCCAGCGCGCCGCTGAAGAGAGCAAGGACGAGATCGCAAATGCGCTCAAGTTCCCAGATGGTGTTTATCACTGCCGGTATGGGCGGCGGCACCGGCACCGGTGCAGCACCCGTTGTGGCCGAGGTGGCACATGATCTGGGCATCCTGACCGTTGGCATCGTCACCAAGCCCTTCTCCTTTGAGGGCAAGCGCAAGATGGGTCTGGCAGAGCAGGGCATTGCAAACCTGCTTATGCATGTGGACAGTCTGATCGTCATTCCTAATGAGCGCCTGAAGATGATCAGCCAGGAAAAGATCACCCTGATGAATGCCTTCCAGGCAGCCGATAACGTGCTGCGTCAGGGCGTTGAGTCCATTTCCGCTCTGATCAATGTGCCTGCCTTCATCAACCTGGACTTCGCCGACGTGCGCTCCATCATGAAGGATGCCGCTACGCACACATGGGCGTGGGCAGCGCCAAGGGCGCAGGCAAGGCCGAGAACGCCGCAAAGGCTGCTATTTCTTCTCCGCTGCTGGAGACCAGCATTGCCGGTGCACACGGCGTGATCATCAACATCACTTCCAGCCCGGACATCGGTCTGGAAGATGTGGAGACCGCAGCAGGTCTCATTACCCAGAGCGCACATCCCGATGCAAACATCATCTGGGGTACTGCGTTCGACGAGAACCTCTCGGACGAGATGCGTGTGACCGTGGTTGCTACCGGTTTTGACAACAAGAGCGCAAGCGACCTGCGCAGCAGCATCAGCAATGCAATGGGCGGCGCACAGTCCACTCCGTCTGCTGTGTTCAGCAGCGAGACTGCAAGCCCGGCAGCTTCTGCCGCAGGCGGCGCTGCACCGGCACCCACTGCTGAAAAGCCCGTGGAAGAGGACAACAGCGATAATGGCTATTACGACCAGCTGATGGCCATGCTGAACAAGCGCAGATAAAAAGCTGGCCGTCATAAGCGGATCAGGCGTATCGGATGGATCGGAGGGACACCATGGCGCAGGCAGGCAGCAGAACAATGGTTCGCGGCAGCGCTGTGCCCAGTCTGCCGCGGCAAAGGCTCCGGCAGAGCCGCCCAAGGCGGTGTGTGCCCAGCTGGAGCAGATGAACCGAAAGCTGGCAGCGGCCAGTGCGGAAATTTTGCGCTATCAGACCCGTCTGTTTGCCTGTGAACGGCAGATGGCCGCGCTGCGGCAGGAAAATGCCCAGCTGGAAGCGGCCTGTGAGCAGGCGCGGCAGGAGGCTGAGTGCGCGGGCGCTCATGCAGAGCAGCTACGTCAGGAGCTGGCCCGCCATGCCGAAGCTGTGCGGCCTGTGCCGGTTGCGGCACATACGCCCCCGCAGCCGGAACCATCGGCAGCGCAGAGTCCGCGGCCGGAGCCGGAGCCGAACAGCCTCCACAGCCCGAACCAGAGGCTCCGCAGCCTGCTCAGCCGGACTGGAAACCCCAGACCAGATTGGAGCACCTCTCGGTGGAGCTGATGAACTGGTTCGACGATATGATGGGCGCATGACGGAAAGCTGGATGACCTGCAAAAAAGCAGATATGAGTGAAATGAAAAGCTGCTGCAAAGCGCAAAGCTGTTGCAGCAGCTTTTTGTGGTCCGGTAGGAAACGGAAGACCCTGCGGCCGGAAGTACAGGAGCGAGGAGCGGTTGAGATGGAACCAAAACAGAAAATACTGATCGTGGATGACTCAGAGATCAACCGCGCTATGCTCAAGGAGATTCTGGGTGAGGGCTACGAATATCTGGAAGCCGAGAACGGCCTGCGCGCGATCGAAATTCTGCGCAGACGCACCGATATCGCGCTGGTGCTGCTGGACCTGATCATGCCGGAAATGGACGGCTTTGATGTGCTGCGGGTGATGCAGTGCTATGCATGGCAGGAGGAAATCCCGGTCATTGTGATCAGCGCGGCAGAGGACACCCGAAGCGTCGAGCGCGCCTATGATATGGGCGTGGCCGATTACATCCGCCGCCCGTTCGAGCGGGTCATGGTGCTGCGCCGGGTGAAGAATGCGCTCATGCTTTACGCAAAGCAGAAGCGCCTTACCCGCCTTGTGACCGATCAGGTGTACGAAAAAGAGCACAACGGTGTGCTGATGATCAACATTCTGAGCCATGTGGTGGAGTTCCGCAACAGCGAGAGCGGCCAGCATGTGCTGCACATCCGCACCCTGACCGGCCTGCTCCTGCATCAGCTGGCGCAGAAGACGGACCGCTACCAGCTGGATGAGAGTGATATCTCGCTGATCAGCACAGCATCGGCGCTGCACGATATCGGCAAAATCATGATCCCGGAAGAGATCCTGAACAAGCCCGGCCGCCTGACCGAGGAAGAGTACGCCACCATCAAGACCCACACCACCGAGGCGCCAGGATCCTGAAGGGCTTGCCATCGGGCAGGACGAACCGCTGGTAAAGGTGGCACACGCTATCTGCCGCTGGCACCACGAGCGGTGGGACGGCGGCGGCTACCCGGACAGGCTCAAGGGCGACGAGATCCCCATTGCAGCACAGGTGGTGGCACTGGCCGATGTGTACGACGCACTGACCAGCGAGCGCTGTTATAAGCAGTCCTACAGCCACGAAAAGGCCGTTGACATGATCCTGCACGGCGAGTGCGGCAGCTTCAATCCGCTGCTGATGGAATGCCTGAAAGAATCATCGGAGTTGCTGCGCACAGAGCTGCAGCGCTCGGAGTATGACCGCGGTTTCCGCCACGAGACCCGCCGCCTTTCGGAGGAGATCCTGCACCGCGAAGCTCTGCCCCGTGAGGATCGTGCCCAGCGCCTGCTGGATCTGGAACGGGAGCGCACCGCTTTTTATGCCGAGCAGCGCGGCGGTATTCAGTTCGATTACGATATACTCAGCGGCAGCGTGACCGTGGTGAACCGCTACGAGGACCCGGTCAACCGAACCCAGAAGCTGGACTTTGATAAGGGCATGGGCCTGACATTTCTCTCCGGCAAGGACCGCCGCAAGCTGCTGGATGCCATTGCAGACGCAACGCCGGAAGAGCCGGATGCCGCATTCTCGGTGCTGATCGCGGTGGATCAGGAATACCGGCTGCACCGGCTGGTGATGCACACCATGTGGAGCCGCGCCGGTGTGCGCCACTGCGTAAGCGTGGTGGGCCAGATCACAGATGACCATGCCCGCCTGCAGGAGCTGATGCTGGGCGATGTGAACAGCGACCAGCCGGAAGCACTGCTGGAACGCCTGAAGGGCATTTTTGACATTGTGCGTCTGGTGGACCCGGAAAGCACCAAGGTGCTGAGCCTGGGCAAGGATGGCCGGCTGACCGAGATGCCCGGCACCTGCCACATGGTGTGGAACAAATCGGGCCGGTGCGAAAACTGCATTTCCAGTAAGGCCCTTGCCCGCAAGGAATCCCTGAACAAGATCGAGTTCAAGGACGATCAGGCTTATTTTGTCATGGCAAAGTATGTGGAAGTGGGTGGACGCGGCTGCGTGCTGGAAATGGTGTCCAAGCTTTCGGACGGACGCTGGCTGGATATGGGCGGCCGCCGGATGCTGCTGGACCGCGGCTCCAACTTTGACCGCAGCGCCTTTGTGGATTCGCTGACCGGGGCATACTCCCGCCAGTACTTCGAGTGCTTCCTTGCGGAGAGCGAACAGGTGGAAGGCGTAGTGATGATCGACGTGGATCACTTCAAGGAGGTCAACGACCGGTTCGGCCATCTGGTGGGCGATAAGGCCCTGCAGAGCGTGGCACAGTCCATCCTGAGCAACCTGCGCCAGACCGATGTGCTGGTGCGCTATGGCGGCGATGAATTCCTGCTGCTGGTGCCGCACATCCGGCCCGGGGAACATGTGATACAGCGCGTGCGGGAGGCTGCGGCCAGTGCCAGAGTAGAAGGCTACCCGGAGCTGGAGCTTTCGGCCAGTGTTGGCGGTGTGTGCGGTGTACGTCCGCTCACCGAGGCCATCCGGCAGGCAGATGAAAAAATGTACCAGAACAAGGCCGAGCGCAAAAATTAAACAAAACAAAGCCCGGACAGGCTGCAGTGTCGCACTGCTGTGCCTGTCGGGTATTTTTGTTTTTCAGCGCACAGCGCTGGTGCGGTGCTCCATCAGATAGGTGGCTTCCAAATCAGCGATGTGCAGCTTGACGGCAAGGGGATACTTGTCGTAGGCTTCCGAGATGGCAAAGCAGCCGCCCCGGGCCGCATCGTCAAAGCCGCCCATGTGCCAGCGGATGGCAACGGCTTCCTCGATGTGCAGTTTCATGAACCGCTCGATGAGGAACACGCTCTTTTCGCCGTGGCCGTAGGGGAACAGATCCTCCACGCTGTAGCTGGGCACCTTTTCCCACTGGCCGGTCGCTTCGTTTTTCACGTTGCGGGTGCCGGGCTTGTAGTAGTTGGCCTTGCACAGATCGTGCAGCAGTGCACAGATGGCAAAGGTCTCCTCGCTGTCGCCCTCGGTAAAAAAGGTGTCGTGCAGCGCATGGTAGACGTTCAGGCTGTGCATACACAGCCCGCCCTCACAGGCACCGTGGAACCGGGTAGAGGCCGGTGCCGTAAAGAAATCGGTCTTATGGTCCAGCCAGTCCAGCAGTTTTTCGCTGCCGGGGCGGGTGACGTGCTGCTGCCAGATCTGCAAAAACTCTTCGCGGCCGCCCATGCTTACAGCTCCAGATCGTCCAGAAGGCCCTTGAGGATGGCCATTTCGTCGTGGCTCAGGGAAATGCCCTTGCCCATGCGGGTGCCGTCCGGGGACCAGTCGCGGATGTCGTACTTGGGTTCGCCGTCGTTCCAGCTGATGAGGTTCAGCTGACGCTCCCAGCCGCGGGGACGCTCCGAGAGAACTGCAATGCGCTGAACAACTTCATATTTGATCTCTGCCATGATGCAAAACCTGCCTTTATCTTTGTTTGCTACCATAATAAGGGAAGCGGACGCAGATTTCAACAGGTAGAGCAAAAATAATTTGAAAAATTTTTGTTAGCCGTAAGGTGCATCCTCACGCCAGTCCACAAGGCTCAGCACCTGAGAAGCATCCTCGTCCGGGGCCGGATGGCAGGAATGGGTGTGCTGGTCTGTGCTGAACAGTCCGGGTGCATAGTGGGCCATCACGCTGGTCTGCACATCCCCGGCCAAAAATTCCCGGGCGTCTTCTGGTAACAGGCGGCCGGGGTGCCGTTGGTCATGGGCACACCTGCGGGGCGCTGTTTGTGTCCGGGTGCGGGGTCTGGCCCGGTGTTTCGATCTGCGGCGGCACCTGTGTGCCGGGGGCAGCGGGGTCGCCGGGCGGCAGGATGACGGGATATTCGGCTCCCTGCCTAGCGGCGGGCTGCAGCGGGTGCAGCTGTTTTCCGGTGCGGCGGCAATGCCGGGCTGGTGTTCCAGCTCGTGGCGGATAAAGGGCGTCAAGCTCATTGGAAAATCACCTCCGCCCATAGGATGCCCCGGAAAGATGTAACTTATAAAGAGGCCTGCGGTGTTTTACACAATCAATTCTACGGTAGAGCCGCCGGTGCGGGCTTTGCGCACCACCACCTGTCGGTCGATGCGGTCTTTCAGAGCGCCTACGTGGGAGATGATGCCCACCAGCCGGTCGCCCTCGGTCAGCCCTGCAAGTACGCGCATGGCCTGTTCCAGCGATTCGTCATCCAGACTGCCGAAGCCCTCGTCGAGGAAGAGCGTGTCCAGACGGATGCCGCCTGCCGCGCTCTGTACTTCGTCCGAAAGGCCCAGTGCCAGCGCCAGCGATGCCTTGAAGCTTTCGCCGCCGGAAAGGGTCTTGACGCTGCGGCGGGTGCCGTTGTAGTGGTCGATGATGCCAAGGTCCAAGCCGGACTGGCTGCGCTGGTTCTCGGCACCAATGCGCTCCAGCTCGTACTGCCCGGCGGTCATCTGCATCAGGCGGGTGTTGGCGTGGCGCAGGATGCGGTCCAGATAGTTCATCTGGATGTAGGCTTCCAATTTGATCTTCTGTTTGCTGGTCAAGGTGCCGCCCGCCGTGGCGGCAAGGGCACTCACCCACTGCCAGCGCTGTTCAAGCTGAGTGCGCGCTTCGGCAGCGGTGCAGTATTTTTCAGCGGCTGCACGCTGAAATGCTGCTATTGCCAGAATCACCCGATCAGTCAGGGCGAGGTCGGCAAGGCGATTTCTGTGGAGCGGCTGACCGAGATTTTATGAATTTGCAGAACGGCGGGGCGAAAAACATAAACCTCGTCACGGCATCGCAGTATCTGCCGTGGGTCACTGCCGCGCTGGATGCCGCGCGGGCACAGGGCTTTTCCCTGCCCGTCGTCTACAACACGGGCGGGTATGAGACGGTGGACGCCGTCAAGGCGCTGGCCGGGTATGTGGACATCTGGCTGGCGGATTACAAGTACGCGGACGGTGCGCTGGCAGCGGAGCTTTCCGCCGCGCGGGACTACCCTGCCGTGGCGGACGCAGCGCTGCGACAGATGCTTTTGCAGACCGGCGCACCGGTGTACGACGCGGACGGGTATTTGCAGAAGGGCGTCATTGTGCGGCATCTGGCCCTGCCCGGCACGTAGCAGACAGCAAGGCCGTGCTGCGGCGGCTGGCAGCGCTGCGGGAGGAAACGGGCATAGAATTTATCCCCAGCTTAATGAGCCAGTTTACACCTTTTATAAGGCGGCAGAGCACGGCTCGGGCGGCGCATCAGACCTATGAGTATCGGCAGGTCATCGACGAGGCCGTGCGGCTGGGACTGACCGACGGATATATGCAGGAAAAGAGCAGTGCCCGGGAGGAG